>Ga0209541_10000297_pt1 | contig 97656 bp, 117 predicted proteins | sample RifCSPlowO2_01_FD_184027 | JGI IMG/M metagenome (GOLD analysis project Ga0209541, IMG submission 184027) | Groundwater microbial communities from Rifle, Colorado - Rifle CSP2_plank lowO2_0.1 (SPAdes) (version 2) | ecosystem: Environmental > Aquatic > Deep subsurface > Groundwater | place... | reverse complement strand
ATTTGAGAGTTGAAAGGCACGAGTGGAAAATCCTCTTTAAATTGAATATATTTTCCCTCCTGTGAGTATCTTGACGTTAGGAAAGATATTGTGTATAATAGTTCATATAAGCAGAATGCAGAATTTTGCGTATATGAAGTCAAATTAGGTGAAATTTTTAAAGCGTCGTGAAATTTTTTGTAGTAACTTTTAAGTTTACAATAAGATATTTTAAGTTTGAAATAATCTTATCTTTATGGAGATTGAGTATAAAGTTATCCGTGAAATGCTAAGGAGAGGATACAGCCAAAGGACTATAAAAACCTACCTATATTTTATCCTTAAATTTTTCAGAAAATGCAGAAAAGACCCAGTAACCGTCACCAAAGTGGATGTTAGAGAGTATCTCAATAACGTTATTAAAAGGAGTAAGAAGGAACCATCAGGCAACACAATCAATGTCAATTTAAATGCCCTAAAATTTTTTTTTGAGCAGGTTTTAAACAGGAGGATGAGGTTAAATATAAAGTATTCAAAGGTGCCTAAAAGGCTGCCTGTTGTTCTTACAAAAGATGAGATTAAGAGATTAATTGAGGTTATAGGAAATCAAAAGCACAAGTTGATGATAAAGCTGATGTATTCTGCTGGGTTAAGAGTTTCTGAGCTTGTAAATTTAAAATCAGAAGATCTTGAAATTGAGAATAATTTTGGGTGGGTTAGGAAAGGAAAAGGCAACAAGGATCGGATTTTCATTATTGCGGAAAGCATTAAAGATGAATTAAAAGAATATGCAGAAAAAAACAAAACTATTAATTGGCTTTTTCCTGGAAATAAAAATAATCATATAAGCCAAAGAACTATCGCTGCCATAATAAGAGAAGCTGCGAAGAAAGCAAAGATAAGAAAAAATGTTCATACACATACATTAAGGCACTCATTTGCAACCCATTTAATTGAAAACAATTATGCAGTTACCGACGTGCAAAACTTGCTTGGTCATAATTCTCCTGAAACTACAATGATATACTTGCACACTGCTTCTAAAAACATGATAAAGGTTAAAAGCCCTTTAGATTCACTATGACTTTTTCTCTTCCTTTTTAGCCCATCTTGAGACAAAGGCCATTACAAGGATTGCGAAGATTGTAACTATAACTGCGGTTATTAATTCTGACAAGTAAGGATATCTGCTTGCTATATGCGGCTTGAGTAGATTATCTACAACCTTTACAACCAGGTCTTTCCACACCAACCCTATTACTAGCGACAATGCCGCTATAATTGCTGTTGAAGAATGCTCTTTAAACTGGCTGTGCAAATACAATGTCTTTTCTCTTGCATGATTCTTGGTTTTTTCAATAGTTTTTTCAATAAGATCAGGCGCTTCTTCTTCGATTATTTTTTTGGCAGCTTTTAATGGCATGTTTTCATAGAAACTTTTTTACGTTTATAACTTTTTTGGAAATGATTCTGTTGCAAAAAGTAAGCTTTAAATACTCATAATTTATGGGAATTAGCTCAGGAGATACAGGAATGAGAGAGCATCTTGAAAACAGAGAATCTTCTTTTTCTTGTATTGTGAGGAGGAAAAATTAAAATGGAAGGCACAGTTAAGTGGTATAACCTAAAAAAGGGATATGGCTTTATTAAAGGGGAGGATGAGCAAGATTACTTTGTCCATTTTTCTGCTTTGAATGGAGCAATGCTGAGAGAGAATGATAAAGTGAGCTTTGATGCAGTTGACACAGAAAGAGGAAAGCAGGCCCAGAAAGTAAAGCTGCTTCAAAAGGGAAGCGAAATAAAAGGCGAAGGAAGAAGGGAAAGAGGAAAGAAGGGAAAGAAATACGGCGAGGGAGATCAAGAGGAATTTGAAGCTGAAGAAGGCTATAGTGAAGAAGGCGGCTATGAGCAAGGGGAGCAAGGGGAGCAAGAGGATTACTAGAGGCTTAGGATTTAGAGATATAGAAAGATATTAGGAGGAGATTATTCTGCAGAACCGAAAGGGTTAAAAATCCTTTATTCTTGATAGAAGCACTATCTAAAAGGAAGGATACAAAATGGCATTTGATGAATTTAAAGTAGGATATGGTTACGACGACGACGATTTTGATGACGATGACGATGATGGCGGGGACGGCGACGATGATGGAGACGAATTTTAATTGTCGCCACCCTTTTTTATTTTTTTAATTTTTTAATTTTAAATTTTATTTTAATTTTAAATTTTAATTTGAGGTAAGCTCGTATTCTCTTCCGTTTTGAATTATGCTTCTATTTCCGTTCAGCTTGTAAAACCAGACAGGGCTGCTACTATGAGTAGGATGCCTTTTTGAAAAAGCTATCATTGCCTCTGTTCTGCTCCCCCTTTCTACTTCATCGCCATATTCAGCAGCCTGCAGATTAGCACCTGGCAGCTGCACCCCGCTGTGGTATAAACTGTAAGTTCCATTAATAACTAAAGAGCCTATCCCCTCCCTGCTTCTAATCTCTCTTAGCGTTCTTCTTGCCTCAGAATTGTCTCCCATCAAATCCACTGGACTGCCTTTTAGGACGTCATTTCCTAGATATCTTCCCAGCCTTAATCCCTGTAATGGGCTCCCATTCCCATAGCTGCACATTAGAGCTAGTGAATGCCTGCTATTCCCGCTCATGCCAATATTATTTCCTAGCGAGAAATACATATCCTCTACCCACTCTCGTACTCCATTTAATAATGCACTAACCCTAGATGCCACTAATAATTGATCCTGAATAACTCTTTCACCTACCCCTGCTGCTAATAAGGCTTCTAAGTCATCTAAGCCATCTCTTTTCATAACACCTTCACTTTTCACAACTTCTCTTATATTAGAACCTAACACCTGAGCTCCTTAAATAATATTTATATAATATTTATATAATATTTATATAATATTTACGACATGAATTTTTTGCAGTAATTATGCACTTGTTTTTACTCTTCTTATATATAAACTTAGCTGGTCTTCTTTTTTATTTTCTACCTAAAAAACAGTAAAATTTATTAATTAATAAAAATTTGTTTTGCTAGATGGTTAAAATTGATTATAATGCCCTTTATCTTCGGTCAGAAAATGCGAGGATGAGGCTAAAAGAGGTTTCCAGGGCTTTAAGAAAAAGCTCCCAGAGGATAAAATACGGGTTTGATGCCCTTAAGGAAGAAGGCATAATTAAAAATCCATATTGTGTTTTTGACTACTCTTATTTTGGGCAGGTTTTATTCAAGACTTATTTAAGAGGAGTTTATGTTGCTGAGCAGGATAAAAAAGAGATCTTGAGAGTGCTGGAGAACAATCCTTATGTTGCAGCCATATATGAGCTTACTGGGGAGTACGATCTTGCAGTTGAATTTATCTCTCCGAACCCGTCTAAGTTTAACAAAGAGCTGAAAGAGATTTCTACACTAATGCCTAACCTAAACGACTACAAGGTTGTGCTTAATATTGTAACTTACCTTTATCCAAGGAATTATCTTGCTGATCATAAAATTCAAGGTGTGTATAATGAGAAGATTATAGGAGGCGACAGGGAGAGATGCTTAATAAATAAAAATGAGATGAAGCTGATCAAGGCACTTCTCTTTTATCCAACTGCGCAGATGAGCGAGCTTGCAAAACATTCTGAATTAAATGCGAAGACTGTGAAATCAATTTTAGAGGGCCTGATGAAGAGAAAGATCATTAAGGGATTTAAATACTGCCTCAACAGGGAAAAGCTGGGGATTTATACTTCAAGGCTTTTTTTAAAGCTGCACCACTTAACACTTGAAAGGGAAACCAGCTTGATGAATTATTTAAGAAACGCCAAAGAAGTGGTACAGGCAAGCAAAACCATCGGCGACTGGGACATGGAGATTGATATTGAAGCGCTGGATGCTGGAAAAATAAGGCAGTCGATCCTGCAAATCCGGATTGAATTCAAAGACATCATTGAAAGATTTAACCTTATTGAATTCCAGGATACTTACAAAAAAAGTTATTTGCCGAATTATTTATTCGATGGAGAGTAATTTTACAGGCTACACAACAGGCTTATAAAGAAGTAAAATATTCAAGACAAACATGATGAAAGTAAATGCTATAAAAAAGGAGTGGGACCCAGCTACTGTTTTAATGATTGTAATTTTAATAATATTAATTATCTGGTTTATTATGCGAGTGGTCAATTAAAATGGTAGGCTTCAACTTCAAAAAGATTTTATTGGATATTTGTAGCATTTCTTGCCTATTTAATTATAGAATTAATACGTAAAATTTTTGGCGGGAGCTTGGGATTTGAAGAGTTAGTTGTAGGATTATTAATAGCAAATATAGGATACATAATTGGACTCCACAATAAGATATCAAGAGTTGATTCCAGACTTTCTGAGCATATTGGATGGCATAAGGGCAAAGGAAACCATCAATAGGCTATAAAAAAACATATTTGGTAAACAGACAAATAGACATTTGGGACAGGTTAAAATAAAAAGCTAAAGATAATTTTATATAGTAAATTTAAGCTCATTAATGGATGTTAATCAGGGGGCGTAGCATAATCCGGTAGTGTGACCGATAACTAAAATTTAAAGGTTAGTCAATGCTCCAGACCGGTTGATGGGGGTTCAAATCCCTCCGTCCCCAATTGTTTTAACTTTCAGTTACACCAGATTTATTTTCTTAAAAATATTCTTTAGAAAATCTATACTGTGTTGTTACTTGCTGTGACAAACCCTTTTATTTTTGTAGCTATTTTAAAATAGTAAATTTTAGAAAGATTTAAAAAGCGTCTGAATTAAAAAATTTTGGGTTAAGATGAATTATTTGGATGTTTTTCAAAATAGAAGATTTGGTGAAGCTGTTGAGATCCTTAGCGAAGAGCAAACTGAGGCTGGCTTGGTTAAAATCGTCGGTGATGAATTAAAGAGAAGAGACTGGAAGGTTCAAGCCTGGGCTGTCGGTGCTCCTAAAGGAGGGATTGGCAAAACACAAATTGCAATTAACTTATCTCATGTTTTAGCAAGCATGGGCTTAAAAGTTGGCTATGTTGATGTTGATATGTATGACCCTAATGGACTGGGATATGTTCTTGAAGATTTGCCCGATGGTGTTAACGGGGATTCCAGAGTTAATAGATCTTTGATTGATGTCGTTGTTGGAAAAAGAGTTAGTGCTAAAGTTGACGGCAAAAGAACATCCAAGAGACAAAGAAAAAGTTTAACCGAAGTTGGAATTGAAAGCAAAAGCAGATCACAACTGAATTATTTTTTAACTAATCCCCCTGGCGAAGCTTCCAGAGAGAAAGGAAGCAGGGCGGAGAGAGAAAGGGCACTGAACAAAGCACATGGAACAATACTGGATGAAATCAGAAAAGTAGATGGTTATCACGTATTTGTTTTAGATTTCCCTGCAGGTATGCCTCAATATCTAGATGCATTTATTGGCTGCGATCAGAGGGTCTATATTGTCGACTTTGAAAACTTTGCCAGCTTTGACGGAGTTATGAACATTTCTAACATACTAAGCACTGGCAAACATGATTTGAGCAAGGGAGGGAATATTTTGTTGGTTAACAAGATTCCACAAGGCAATATTGAAGGATTTTTGAATACAAGATTTGTAAGGGCTTTGAGCGGAGGTGTTTTTGACGGGCATTATGGAAAAACAGTTCATAAAGAAAATGCAGAGATATTATATGATCAGTTTATTAGAAGCCTGGAGGGTTTGAGTTTTGATAGCCACTTCCTAGTCTTGAATCATGAGGGAATTAAATCAGCTTCCAACAAAGGGGTTCCTTTTTTATCCAATTTTGATAGCGGAAATGAAGTCTTTTACAGGGAGATAAGGGCTGTGGCGGACTACTTAATTGAGAGGTCTTTAAAATGAGAGATATTAAATTGAAAAGATGGAATACTAGAAAGCTTGTTGTTGCTGGAATTAGCGGTGTTGCGATAGCGGTTGCAGCAGGATTAACTACCCCAAGATATGGGTTGGTTAATAAGTTGTACAAAGAAAATGCTGTAGAATTTGTTGAAAGAAAATACGTCCCTATTGTTGACAGTTTAAAAGATGCTAATGATAGCTTAACAGGAGAATTAGCTAAAAAAGATACTGCTTTACAAGAAACAATTACTCACTATAACACAAAATTAGAGAGTCTATCTTCTGAATATAACCAAAGGAAAGGAGAATTAACTGGCGAGTATGAAAGAAGGGTTAATGCTGCTAGAGAAGAATTAGAAATGGCAAGAAGAGCGAGCTTGGATAGCTTTTTGGTGCAATACCCCGGGTTTGACAGAGATATAGATTATATATCCAGCATCGGATATTGGGGATCTAAACCAAAAGATGGCTCTTTGGATTTTGAGGACTTTGTTACTTTAAAGAGAAGCTTAGAGTTTATGCTAGAAGGACATAACAGGATAGTTAGAGATGTTTTAGCTGGCAGGGCAGTAGTTATGAATGGAGAGGTGGCCAGGCAAAGAACTAGAGACATTAGCGTTCGCGACGGCGAAAAATATGTTTTTGCAACTGATGAGAATGGAAATCCTAGAGGATATGGAATGGATTTCGATCAATATGAGACTGAGATGGGAGGAAAATAAAATGAGTATCAAAAGAATTTTAATTGCAGGCGGAGTAAGCGGATTGATTTCACTTGCTGCTGACAGGGCTATTGCTGAAAGTATTCAGGTTCCTGAAAATGTAAATGCTGTGAATATAGAGCAGTTTCAAAGTAATTTAAGGGCTCCATACGATAGTTTAGCTGTAAAGGTTGATAGACAAAAAGGAGAGATTAGAATGGCTGAGACTACTGGAGACACTACAGGCTTAAGAGGGCTTAGAGGGAGAACAATGGAAGATGCTGAAAGGGCAGCTAAATTATATGAAGCAATAAGGGCTATTAATGATTTCACTTACAGCAGTTTTAGCGCCTTTAATAATGCAATCAGAGATAGTTTAGTTACAGCTGGAGAAGCCAATAATCTATTATCTAAGGTTGAATTAGATCAAAATTCCAGAGATTCTTATGAGAAAATTGCAGGCAGAGAACATTACCTTTCAGTTGATGAAACTGTTTCTAGGTTCAATGCTGATGTTGACACTTTGCTGAATAGAATGGGCGGAGCTGAAGAGGGAGCTGAAGCTGGAAGTCAAGTTGCTGAAAGGACTGAGGAAGAGGATGATTATACACAAAGGGATACATTAAGCATGGATAGATTAAGCTATGAAGCAGGTGTTGGGTATCAAACTAACGAAAGATTAAACCTGGCTTTGAGTGGCTTTTATGAAATTGGTGATGGATACAGACTAGGAATTACTTTAGGCGGTGAATTGCCTGAAAAGGATTCTGACTCTGAAACAGCTAGGCTGGCAACTCAAAGAAACAGGATTACTGGAACTAGGCTTGAATCTGCCGAAGAGCTAACTAGATCTGTCAGGAAATATGCGCTGGAATTATTGGTTAATCCCCAGATAGATTATAAGGATTTTACCTTTACTTGTGACGCAGGGGCTGGCAGGGAAACTACTGACAGGGATTCAAGGAGAGTTGCTGTAGAAACATTGTATGATAGGAATGATAATGTATTTGGAGAGCCTAATGTAGATGTTCATAAAGACGCATCCAGAAATAATGAATTGTATGTTTCTGCAATGGCAGGATTAAGATATAATTATGGGAATCTAGGATTTGGACTCCAAGCGAGGACAAAATCAGGATCTGGCACTGCTGGAGGAACATTAACCTATAGGTTTTAGGCTGATGTCTCTTAATTGTGGTTAGGGGGTTAAAATGAGAAAGCTATTAATGATCTTAATGATATTATTATCTGCTGCAAGTTTTTCTAGTTTTGCTGCAAGCGTTAATGCTGTTACTTCCGGCTTAGTATGGCAAGATGGAAGCAGGGAGGTTACTATTAATAATGGCGACAGCGTTAAATTTCAAGTTGATGTTGGCAGCTTTAGCAGGCCTTTAAATATTAATTTATTTTTAATGAATGATGAATACGAATACATCTATGAAAGAGACTTAGTAGTTAATGATTACATATTTGGCGATTTTTATTTAGTTACTAAAGAATATTATAAAGATGCTGGCGATTATATAATCTATTTAGAAGTTACAGATGGCAGAAAAGATTTCCAAATACAAACACTGGACTTGCATGTTCTAGCTAGCGAGGCAGTTAATAATAACCCTGTTGTTACCGACATTGCAATTACTGAAAATGAAGGCTTGTTTTCTTTTGTAATAGCTGCTAGTGATGCTGACAATGATAAGATCACAGATTATGAAAGCAGAGTAGTTGCAAAAGGAAATGAGTACAGCGCTTTTTGCGAGGGTGATGTTTGCAGCTTTAACAGCAGAGATCCTACAAACGACGGATTTGAATTCATTAGGTTTGACGAGGATGCAGTTGTGAAAGCAAGGGCTTACGACGGAAAGAATTGGGGCGGGTGGTACGAGAAAAGATTTGTGATTGACAACAGAGACTTAATAATCGAAGACGAAGGTGATCACGAGCCAGTTTTACAGGCGATTGGAAACAAAGAAGCATTTGAAAATTCAGAATTAAGATTCTCAGTTACAGCAGCAGACGAGGATAACGATATAGTTTCAATCAACGCAGAAAATCTTCCAACAGGTTCTACATTCATAAATAATGGTTTCACGTGGAAGCCAAGTTTTGACGCTGTTGGTCACGGTGGTTTAATTAATGGAATTTTAAAATTCATAAGTTTTGGAATACTGGGAAATGAGCCAAGCACTGAATTTGAAGTTACATTCACAGTAATTGATAGCAAAGGAAACTACGACGTTGAAAAAATAAAAGTAAAAGTCAAGGATGTAAACAGGCTTCCAACTTTAGATGTATTCGATGTAAATGTTAATGAAGGCGAGTTAGCTAAAGTAGAAACTTTTGTCTCAGACTCAGATAATGATAAAGTTAAAGTTACATTTTCATCGCCTTTAAACAATAATGGAGAATGGCAGACTGGATTTACAGACTCAGGAATTCATGTTGTGACTGTTACAGCAGATGATTCATACAATGGAGTCGTCAGAAAAAATGTAAATATAAATGTAGCTGATGTTAACAGGGCTCCAGTAATTGATGATATTATCGGCGCAAGAGAAGTATTTGAGGGGGAGTTAGTTGAGCTCGCTGTTAATGCGCACGATGATGACAATGACACCCTATTATATAGTGTTGATAGCAGCCTATTTTCAAAAAGCGCAAATGTTTTCAGATGGCAGACAAACATAGGAGATAAAGGAGATTACTCATTTAATTTCCGTGTTGAAGACGGGAAAAATGGATACGTTAGTGAAAGTGTAAATATAAATGTCAAGGAAAGAATAAATAATATACCTATTGCTGAAATTGTCAAGCCTGAAAAAGATTTAACTATATATATAGGGGATAGTGTTGAGTTTGTTGGTATAGGAGAAGATAGCGATGGATCCATTATAGAATACAAATGGCTGATAAACGGCGAGAAAGTCAGCAACGAAAAGGAATTTTCTTATGTATTTGACAAAGAAAGCACGCATTTAGTTGAATTCTTAGTTAAAGATGATGGAAGCAAATGGAGCGAGCCCGATAGTGTCAGCATAAAAGTTGAGAGAAAAATTGTTATTTTAAACAATGCGCCAGTAATTGACAGTGTTGAGGGAGCTAGAGAAGTGTTTGCCGGCGATACTATTGGATTAACTGTTAATGCGCATGATGCTGATAATGATGACTTAACATACGGAATCACCGGAGATAGATTCTCTCAAAGCGGAAATAAATTTATTTGGAGGACGTCTGAAAGCGATATCGGAATTCATACTTTTACTGTCAGTGTTAGCGACGGAAAATTAAGTGATTATGAAGCTGTCCGCATTGTTGTTAAGGAAAGAATTAAAGTTAATAATGCTCCTGTAATAACTTCATCTCCAGTGACAGCTGCAAGAGAAGGAGCTGCTTACAGGTATGATGTAGAAGCCAATGATCCTGATGGAGATGCTTTAACATTTTTATTAATAAAGAACCCTGTGGGGATGGAGATAAATCCAGATACTGGATTAATATCGTGGACTCCAAGTTTTGAGCAGGCTGGAAGCCATGAAGTTATCGTAGAGGTTTCAGATGGCTCATTAAGAGCAGCTCAAAGATTTTATATCATTGTGGCAAATACAAACCGGGCACCTTTTGCAGATGATGGATCTGTGACAACTGATGAGGATACAGCTAAAATGATAATGCTAAGAGGGAGCGATGCTGACAATGATAGTTTGAGATTTATAATAGTGTCTAATCCATCAAATGGAATTTTATCAAACTTTAATCCAAGACTCGGAAGGGTAACTTATATTCCAAATAATAATTTCAATGGGAATGACTTATTTACATTTAAAGTAAATGATGGGATTTCAGACAGCAGCAATGAAGGAAAAATTTCAATAACAGTAAGCCCTGTTAATGATGCTCCTATATTCCTGCAGGACCTCGATGATCAAAAGACATCAGTGGGAGCTTGGTTTGTTTATCAAGTTGCTGCTTACGATGCTGACAATGATCCTTTAACATATTCCCTAATTGAAAAGCCAAGAGGGATGAGCATTGATTCCAATGGAATGATTAGCTGGAGGGCTGATAAAGCAGGACAATATAATGTCGTTGTTGGAGTTAGCGATTCCAAGATAACTGTATCAAGAGGTTTCACTCTTGTTGTTAATGAAATCCTTAGGGTAAACCAAGCCCCTATTGTCGGAGACATTCCTGATCAGGCAATAAAAGCAGGAGAGAGGTTTAACGAGATTAACTTAGACACATTTGTTATCGATCTTGATAATAATGATAATGAGATTAGCTGGATTGTCTCTGGCGCTTCTAGATTAACTGTAAATATTGATTCAAATAGGATAGCTAGAATTTCTTATCCTTCTGATTTTGCTGGAAGCGAGAGAATTGAGTTTACTGCTGTTGATCCTGACGGCGCAAGAGACAGCGATACTGCGGTGTTCAGCGTTGAGGCTGCCCCTCCTGCTGCAAATAGAAACCCAATTTTAACTGTTAAAAGAGATGGAAATGTGGTGGGGAAAGTAACAATAAATGAGGGGGAAAATTTGGTATTGAGTTTAGAAGGAAGCGACCCTGATAATGATAGTTTAAGATTTGAAGTGGTTAAATTACCTGCTGGCGCTACATTAAATAATGAGGTATTTAGCTGGACTCCAAGCAACACCCAAGGGGGGGTTGGCTATATGGTGATGTTCAAGGTAGTGGATTTAGCAAGCAATGGAGAATTAAAGGGGGGGAGCGATCGCAAAATAGTAACAATCACTGTTAATGACAACTTAGAGCCTATATCAATAAAACCAGCTCTGAAGAAAACTGAGATTAAAAGACATGTTCTGAATGTGAAGAGCATAATTGTCAATAATTGGATGACAGTGAAAAAAGAAGAGCTATTTGATGTTGATGTTGCTGTTGATAATAAAGGGAATATAAAGGAAAATGATGTAAGAATTACCTTGAATATACCCCAGCTTAATTATTACGAGAGAAGCGACGAATTCGATATTAAGAAAAAGAAGACAGTAACAAGAAGCTTTTCAGCTGTTGTTCCTGATAGTGTTGATGACGAGATAATATATGCAATTGTTACTGTCAGTAGTGATAAGGATGAAGTAACAGAGGTAATTGGCTTTTTGGTTGAATAATGTCATTAGCCAGGCTGTTCATGTTGTTACCTCTAGTGACAATTCACTACCAAAAAGTTTATAAATACCGTTTAACTGTAAAATAATAACAAAATAATAACAATTTGATGTTAATTCAGGGGGTTAAAAAAATGAAATTGAAGGGTGCAATGAGCATTATGATGGTGTTATTACTAGGCTTGCTTAGCTTAGGAAACGTTTCTGCAGGGATTAGCCAAGACTATACTATTGACAGGGTTGAAGTCGATAATAGAGATATTAGCGAAAGTGACGTGAATTTTATTACTGTTGAAAGGGGAGATAGCTTAGATGTCGAGGTCTGGGTTAGAGGCTTGAGCGTTGGAGCTGTTAGAGACGATATCAGAGTTAAGGCATGGATCGGTGGTTATGAGTACGGAGACATTGCTGAACAAACTAAAATATTCAAGGTTGAGCCTAGTGGCTTGTATAAAAAGACCTTGAGCGTTTCTCTGCCTGATGATATAGATGCTGATAATAAGGGAAGATCTGAAAGGTATAGCTTGCATGTCGAGGTTTTTGACGGGGTTAATGAGGCAAGAAAGAATTATGCTTTGATGGTTGAGGAAAAAAGGCATGACTTGAGAATTCAAGACATTATCTTTAGACCTGGCACTGTTGTTAATTCTGGAGATATGCTCTTTACTACTGTGAGAGTTGAAAACATGGGGGATAAAAAGGAAGAAGATATACAAGTTAAGGTGAGCATTCCTGAGCTGGGATTTTTAGCTAGAGACTATATAGATGAATTAGTGCCTGATGACAATGACAACGAGGAAGAGAAATCTGGCGATGTTGAATTATTCGGCAGGATTCCAAAAGATGTCCAATCTGGAGACTATGATGTTAAAGTTGAATTGATATTTAACAGAGGGCATGATGTTGTAAGCGAAGACTTTACAATAAGAGTTGAAGGTAAAGAAAAAGCCGGTGTTGGCGCTGAAGACTCCCTAGTAAGTGTTGATGCAACTAGAAAAGATGTAAAAGTTGGAGAATCAGTAAGCTATAAAGTGATGATTGCCAATTTCGGAGACGAGGCTGCTAGATATTCTGCTGAAGTTTTGGGAGTTGGAGCATGGGGAAGCGCAGGTGTTGACCCTGCTTTCGTTGCTGTAAATGCAGGCGATACTGGCGAATTATTTGTGAAAGTAACTCCTAGCGTTGTTGGAGAGCAGAGCTTTACTGTAAAAGTAAAATCCAACGGGCAGGTTGTCAAGGAAGTTAACTTACAGGCTAATGTTGCTAAATCCGCCGCTGACTTGAGAAAAGGATTAGAAGTAGGATTTGCTGTTCTTGCAATTCTATTGGTAATCCTGGGCTTGATAATTGCCTTCACAAAATTGAGAAGCGAAGGCGGCGATGACGAAGGTCCTGAATTAGAAGAGGAAAAAGAAGCTGGACAGACTTACTATTAAGTTTGTTTTTTTCTTTCTTTTTTTATTTTTCTTTAATATTTTTAAAGCCTTAAATGAGATAATATTGAAATGGAAATACCAAATAAATTATTTTTTGAAAGGCTTGTAGAAGTTACTTCTGAAGAAGAACCAAACCAGAATTAATTTTTAAAAATTTATTCTTACTCCCTCTCCGGTTTTAAAATTATATTTTTCCACCAAACCAGAATTAATTTCAAGAACATATTTCGCTTCTTTATTAGGAGTTACAGAATTGCACACTTGATTGCATGGCTGAGCATTTTCATAGATGTAAACAATTTCTTTATTTTCATCAATCCAGATAATATCCAATGGAATAAGGGTGTTTTTCATCCAGAATGAATGCTCTCCTGAGGAATCAAAAATAAACAGCATTCCAGAATTTTCCTCCAGCTCTTTCCTGAACATCAATCCTCCAGCTCTTTCAACAGGATTGTCTGCTATCTCTACACGAAAGCAATTATTTGAAATACAAACTTTTGATTCTGGATTTTTATAAATTAGGACTAAAGATATTATTAATATGATGAAGATTAATATCGCAATCAATATATAGATTCTTCTCATTTATATAATTGGTTGCGTGATTGTTTTTAAGTTTTTAGATACAAAAAGTATAAATAATCAAATTTATTTATGCATAAGCATGGGAAATGGCGGGAAGAAGCTTTCAATAGGGATTATCTATTATAAAACTTATCATGATTATGAAGACAAGCTTTTACCCCTGGCCCTGATAAAGAAAAATATCGACGTTGTTTGCCTTCCAGCCGAGGAGCAGCTTGACTTTAGCGAGATAAAAGAGAAAACTAAAAGATGCAAATTGATTTATAATGACACGATATGCCAGCCGATGTTATTTGAATCCCTTGAATTATCTAAAACACTGGAAGAATTAGGGAAAAGGGTGATAAACTCGTCACATTCATTTTTTTACCAAGAAGACAAATGGATGTTTTACTTAAAATGCTTGGAGCATAGAATCCCAACGCCAAAAACTTATTTTATTCCTGTAGAAACAAAATTTTATTCGAGATTCATTAAAGAGATATTAAAAAATACGCCACTTGTCCTGAAAGGTGTGTTTTCTGACAATGCATTAACTGTTGAAAAAGCCACTAATTATCCTGCATTTCTAAAAAAAGTAAATAAAATCGTTGAAAAAAGCCCTGGTTCTCCGATTATAGCCCAGGAATACATTCCAAATTTAAACAGGAGTTACAGAGCCACATTAATTAACTACCGCTTAGAGCAGTTTGTAGTAAAGATAAGCAAATCTTGGAAACAGTCCGGGAATGTGCGAGAGCATTTTAGAAATATTAAAGTAAATAAGAAACTAAAGGACCTTTGCGAAAGGGCTTCGAGGGCATTGGGAATGCAGGTCTGCGGGCTTGACTTGATATTTAACAATGGAAGATGGTATATAATCGAGGCCAATAGCTGCCCTGCATTGAATTTTATCAATGATGATGAAAACAGACTAGTTAAAAACCTGGCAAATTACCTTTATTCTGAATGCAGGAAATTAGGCTGAGAAATCATGTTGGCAGATTAGCTTGATAGATTAGGTCTATAGATTAAGTTGACCATTTCCTTCTCATAGCTGCAAGGTATTTTAAATCTATGTCTGCAAGGATCATCCCTTCTTTGTTAAAAAGCCCTTTGATAATTTTATGCGGCTCTGCAATTGCTGTATATGAGGTTAATCTGTTTTCTTCCTCGTCAACAGGATTGCAGAAGACAACATAAACTAAGCTTTCATAAGCTCTTGTAAGTATTAAAGACTGCAGTATTTTCTTCTCGAATTTCTTATGATTTTTTTTATGCGCCCATTCATCATAGCACCAGTACATAGGACAGAAGATAATTTTTGCCCCCTTTCTTGCCATCCTTTTTATTGCAGCCGGATTGGAAACGTCCCAGCATATTGCAATACCAATCTTACAGAAAGGAGTTTTATGCACATCAAACTTTGATCCAGGGGATATTCCCGGGCCATCTCCCAGCACATGCACTTTCTTGTGCTTCCCAAAAATATTGCCCTTGTCATCTATAAGCAAAGCTGAATTATAATTATATTTTTTCTCCTTGAGATACGTTGATATAATACACCAGATACCGTATAACTTACAGCCTTCCATCACCTGCGAGAGGATCAACCTGTTCTTTTTTGGCCCTAAAGAGATAGAATCTTCTGGAAAGCAGATTATATTAACTTTCTTTGTGCTAGCAAGATGCATAAACTTCCTGATATCATTTATTACCGAGTCTATCGGCTTGCTTATATTCAGCTGCACTGCTGCAATTCTGACTTTTTTAGCTTTAGCCATTCAATAAAAAAAGACTACTTGGTTTATTTAATTTTCTATATTCGTGTATTAAAACTTTTAGAGAAGGAATAGATGCAAATTCAGAATCCTCGCAAGAAAAAGGTGCCCGCAGTTGCTTCAAACAAAAAACGAAATTAAACCTTCAGACTTACAACATGACTCATTCCGTCCTTGTGCATTGAAACTCCATACAATTTATCTGCTCCAGATATTACAGAATCGTTATGCGTAATAACAATGTATTGCGCCTTTTGCGAATACCTCTTAATAAGCTCTGATAATTTTTCTGAATTCTTTTTATCTAATGCAGCATCTACCTCGTCCAGCATGTAAAACGGCGCTGGATCATGGTCTTGAATTGAGAATATAAAGGCTAATGCTGTCAGGGTTTTTTCCCCTCCTGAGAGGCTTTTAATGTCGAGGAATTTATTGTGAGCTATCTTAACCATAATCTGCACTCCGCCCTCCAATGGCTTTCCTGGGTTTTCAAGAACTAAATGAGCTGTACCTTTTGTTGTTAACTGGCTGAAGATTGATTCGAAATTGCCGTTGATTTTGCTAAAAGTTTTCATGAAAGTCGAAGTCTTTTTTGATTCTACTTCATCTATAACTTTCAGGACATCCTGCTTTTCCTCTTTAAGCTTGCTTGACTTCAGCTCAAGGGATTCGTATTCTCTCTGCACCTGCTCATATATTTCTAAAGCGCGGAGGTTTACATTTCCAAGATTCTTTATAAGTGATTCAAATTTTGATATTTCATCTTTTAACTCTGATTCTAACATCCCCTTTCTTAATGAAACACCTTTGTATTCCTGCATTTCCTGATTTAAGCCTGCTATCTCAGAGGCTATTTTTGCCTTGTCCAACGAGAAGTTGTTTATACGCTCCTCGAAAATTTGGGTCTTATTCTTTTCATTGTTAATCTTTATTTCATGCCCCTGCAAGAGCTGATTTAATTTTTCCCTCTTGCTCAGCATATCCCTGAAATTGCTGTAGAGCTTAGCTTCCTGCTTTTCTTTATCTTTTATTTGAGATGTTTTTTCCGATGTTGAAGAAGATAAACGCTTTATCTCTGAATTAAACTGCTCTAGCTGGGATGCATTCTGCTTTACTATTTTCTGCATCGATTCTTTTTCAGGAAGTATCAGCTCTTTTATCTGCGACGCTATGTTATTTATTTCTGAATTCCGCAAGATTCTTTTTTCATTTAATTCCTGCATTAACTTTTCCAGGGATTCTATCTGCGCCATCATTTTCGGATTTCTTTTCTGACTTATCTTTTCCCTTAAGAAAGACCTTTTTTTGTTTAAATCCTTCAATAACGCTAGATTTTTGCTAACAGCTGATTCTATCCCTGAAATCTCTGAGTTCAGCTGCTTAAGTTTTGCTGTGAGCTCCTGCTTTTCCTTCAAAACTTGTTCGATGTCGCCAACTGATGCCTGTATTTTCAATATTTCCCCTTCCAGAGTTGATTTTTCCTCTCTTGCCTTGCTCATGTTCCCCTCGTTAACGACAAGCTTTTTCTCAAGATCCTTTATCAATGAGCCAAGCTTTGATATTTCCGAGGATAATGAATCAAGATTTTTTTCTATTCCCGGAGCCAAGAACAAGGAAGAATGCTTTCTTCTAAAGCCACCTATCATCGCACCAGAGGTTTCAACTAAATCCCCGTCCAAAGTTGCCATGCGGCATTTTCCAACACCTATTTTTCTTGCCGCCTCTATGTTATCGACGATAATTGTGCTGCCCAGGACATATTGAAATGCTGATTTAAATTGCGGATCAAATTTGATTATATCTATTGCCAAGCCGCGGCCGTGATTAATTTTTTGCAGCGGCGGATTTTTTAATTTATTCAGTGGCAGGAATATTGCTGTGCCTAATTTATTTGTTTTAAGATACTGAATGCATTTTGCTGCAATACTGTCATCTTTAACGACGATGCTATTGATCCTGCTTCCAGCTGCAACTTCAATTGCCAATGAATACTCTGAAGGAACATGGGCTAGTTCCGAGAATGTTCCGTAAACCCCCTGCATGTTCAGCGATTTTATTTTGCTGACTGCCAAATTAGCAGAGTGCTCTTTTGCCAATGTTTTTTGCGTGCTTAACCTTGCATGCTCTTCTTTATGCTGCTGTATTTTTATCCTGGCTGAAGATAGTTGGTTCAGCAATGTCGAATCTTCCTCTGAAACCCTAGTTAAATTCTGGGCTGCCTGCTTGAAGTTTTGCTTTAAGCTAGCCAACTTTTCAAGCTGCTGCTTGTTTGCAAGCTTTTCTATTGTGCCTAATCTTATTTCTGCTTTATCTTTTTCCCTTAGCAAACTTAATTTTTTATCGTCGAGATTTTGAGACTTGAGGGATTCTATTTTTGAGTCGAGCTTCGTTACCTCTGCTTCCAAATCATCAGGGCTGTGCTTTTCTTTAAGCTTGCTTAACTCCTGGGACTTTTTTGATGCCTCTTCTTTCAAATCTGCTAATTCTGACTCCAGCTGAGATTTCTTTTTTTGCAGCGACTGGACCTTTTTATCCGAATCCTGCAAGGAGGATTTAAGCTGTGAGGTTCTTTCATTCAAGGAGCTTATTTCATTTTGAATGGTTGAAAACCGGATTTTATCATCCGCCAGCTGCTCCTTCAATAATTCCACTTCGCTGTGCAAAGCTAACTGGGATGATTCCCCGCTTTTTTCAATTTCGTCTTTTAATTTCTGCAATTCCTGCTTTTTTCCCTCAAACTCCTGCTGCTGTTGCGAGACTTTGTTATTAATCGAATCTATTTCTGATTGATTTTTGCTTATTAAAGAAACTACCTTGTTTAATTTGTCTTCTTTTTGTTTTACCTGAAGATGCAGATAAGTGGCTTTGTTTCTGCTGATATTTTTTTCCAGCTCTTTGTACCTTGATGCTTGTTCATAATCTTTTTTTAGTTCTTTTAAATAAGTGCCTCTCTCTGCCAAGACTATATCGGCTTCTTTTAACTGCGATTCAACTTTCTCCAGCTCCCTGACAGCCTTTTCTTTTTTGTCCTCGTAAACAGAGATTCCTGCTATGTCTTCTATTATATACTTGCGCTCTTCAGGAGGCATTTCTGCTGCATGCGTGATGTCCCCTTGCAAGATTATATTATGGCCGTCGGGGTTTATTTTTGCCGCTGCCAACAGGTCGAGAATTTGCTGCCTTGTCCTTAACTCCCCGTTAATAAAATATTTTGACTGCCCGTTGTGCCTGACAACCCTCTTGACTTCTATCTCTTTAGCCTTTGCAGGGAATGAGCTGTTAGAATTGTCAAATAAAATAGAGACATAAGCCTCAGTTGCCGGCTTTCCATTCTTTCCTCCATTGTAAATTAATTTTGCTGAATTTTCTGCACGCATTGATTTTGATGATAACCTGCCGAGGACGAAGCATAATGAATCGACGACGTTGCTGTTGTGAACAAAGACTCCATCACCGATAAAATTATGATTATCCAAAACTGTTAAATCATAAACATATGGCACTTTTTCAGTTTTTTTTATTGACACAATTTTTTCCCAGTATATATCTGAATTCGAAATTGTTTGTAATTCCAAAAATATTTTTTTAATTTCTATCAACCTATCCCCTATCGTTGCCCTGATGAAATCATTTAAACTTTGTAAATTTTCTTTTTTCCCATTCCAACCATGAAACCTCCAACTATCGGTGATCGTGTGTTTGCCTAGACCTATTCCTAATGAAGCTTGAGCATAAGATATGTTTAACAATGGAAGAATCTCCATTAAGGATTCTTTGTTTAATCTTATCTCTGAAAATGCATTTACTATCTTGGCTAATTTATCCTCAAAGAAGATCAATAAATCTCTTATTCCTTCTCTTGATGGCTGACATATATCTTCATAGTAAGCACCTAATTTTGGATATTTTTTCTTTTCATTTTTTATTTTTATCCCAAGCAGACTCGTTAAATTTTTAATATATTTATTAACTTCCTTTGGTAACAAATCACTGTTTGGATTTGGAACTTTATTTTTTGAAACCCAACTCTCTAAGGTTTCTCTTTTATGTTTGCATCTTAGGGGAATATTTATATAGAAATTTTTTAGATTTTCACAACCATAGATATAAAGGTAATAATACGATCTCTTTGTTTTATTTTCTGTATTATAAGCATAATTAATCCTCTCCTTTACTTTAGAAATTATTCCAAATCTTAATAAAAGTCTTTGAATTTGTTTTGTTAAATTTCCATTCTTAGAACAGAACTCTATTATAGAGATATCTTTTCTTATATAGCCATCTGTATCAAATAAACTTGCTAAAAGATTTCTTATTGTTTCCTTATCAGAACCCAATATTTCATTTGGAATTGTTTTAAATTCTGATGTTATCGATCCAAGATGGTTTCTTTTTACTGCATTTCTTATATCATTTACTATGATCTTATTTCTTACATAAACCCTTGTTATATTTTTTTCATATCTTTCTTTTATATTAGGGTCAATATATAATTTAATTAATAATTCTTTAAAATCCTGCAAAATTTCTTTATCTTGGTTTACAAACTCTATCCTATCTTCAGCAATATATCCATCTCCGATTACATATCCTAATAGCCTCGATTTATCCTTATCAAAACTTTTTTCTTCTCTTGTATTTATTATTCTTGGAGAAGCAATAAGATCATTCTCTTTAATGTCTCTGATTAAGGTGCTCTTTAATTTTCCATCTCTAAAGACCATTATTGGATGGCAACCTGTTGCTTTTAATTCCTTTCCCAATGAAGTACTTATATTGTATAATTCCTCTCCTTCCCTTTTTATAAATTGAGAGATTTTCTTTATCTCTTGTTTCATAGAACTTGGATTTATAGATATAATTTCCAACGGCTCTTGAGATTCACAATATACTCCATCTTTTAAAGTCTTATTTTGATTTTTCTTCAATTGCTCTTCTACTATCTTTCCAATCTTTACTTCTTTTCCACTTGAAATGGTTATAACCGTATCATAATGGCATGACTTCCCACTTCCGTTCGGGCCTATAACCGCAGAGAAATCTTTTGAAAACGGGAGCTCAGTGGGCTTCGCGAAAGATTTGAAGCCGTGTATCTTCATCTTTTTAATGTAAGTCATTTGCTACAAAGTTTTATAAATTAGTTTATATATTTTGTTGTTAATGAAAAAGGATGATAAAATAATATATAGAATTGCTGCATTTATCTTTGGTGCTGCAGCTATAGTTCATCTTATCAGGGTTGTTATGGGATTATCTTTAAAGCTAGGAAATTGGGAAGCGCCTATGTGGCTAAGCATATTGGCGGTTGTTGTTGCTGGCTACTTATCTATTAGATTATTTAGACATTAATACTCATTTAATTTTTTCTGCTCTTTCTCCTCAACTTGTTTTTTATAAGGCATCCAGGATTTTCTGAATAATTCAGGATGTTTGTCGAAATTTTTTTTCACAAATTCCTGGCACTGAAGATTTGACATATATCCTGTTCCGATTTTCTGCCCGATCTTCTTTTCAATTTTTTCAACCCCTTCTTCTCTTGCAACTTTAGCAATTATCGAGGCCGCGCTTACAACGTAAAAATTTCTGTCTGCCTTGTGCTCTACTACTAATTCCAAGTCAGTATTGTTAATAAATTTTCTTAAATAGTTTGTATATGCTTTTATATTTGGAGAGGGGCAATCGATAATTGCTTTATCTGGCCTTAAATAATTCAAGATCTCTGCTGTTTTTCTAGCTTCAAGCCAGTTTAAATTCAAGCCGTCATGGCCATGAACTGCATAGTCTATTTCATCTGGATGGACAACTAATACCTTATGATTTTTCGCTATCTTGAGGATCTGCTTTGATAAGGCTACGCGCTTTTTATGAATCAGCAACTTAGAATCTTTTGCGCCAATAGTTTTTAATCTGGCTGAATCTTCCTCGTTGATTAAAATTCCTGCGATTGTTAAGGGACCGATTACTGGACCTTATGGCGAACTTTAAAATTTAAAGCCCTCTACCGGCTTCATCAATCCCTGCTATTAGTGTCATATTACTTAGTTTCTTTTAAGATTATTTTATTTTTAAATGCTCCTCTTTTCTCAGACTTTTCTTTTCTTAAAATTTCTAATCTCTTTGTATCGATTTTCTGGAAGTCGCAGATTGCATAAATCACTTCTAATAAGTCTGCCAGTTCTTCTTCACTAAATTCCTTTAGAAATTCATCAGATTCTTCCTTAAACTTCTCGATTAGTCTTTCCAGATACTCTTCATCATCAGCAATTTTTATAATTGGAGTTGATCCTTTTTGTTTGATGATGTCTGGAATTTTATCCCTTACTAATTTGTTGTACTTCATTTCGTCCTCAGAACTTCTACTGTTGGGAGCTTTTCTTCTGTCAGATAAGTAAGCAATGGCTGGGTGTTTTTTGAGAGGTGCTTGATGTTTTTTATTGGGATATTAAATTGTTTAAAACAATCTACTGTTGAATTGCCTACAATATATGTAAAGGCATTTGACTTTTCAATTTCTTCTAAAACAGCTTTTGTCGCTTCTTGAAAATTATTGTCCTCTATTTTTCCTAATGGGCCTTTGATTACAATAGTCTTGGCATTTTTTATCAACCCTAAATAATCTTCCACGGTTTCAGACCCGATCTCATAAAGGCTCTGGTAAATGGGGAAATGATGCAGCGAGATTTTTTCTGCTACTCCTAAAGTAGAGGCCTTATAATCCTTCGGGAGGATAACGTTCTCATATTTTGCAATCTTTTTTATGTCTGAGGAGACTTTTATTTTCAGCTTTTTTAGCTCCTCTTCCTGGCCGCCGAGCTTTTTGCCCTGGGCTAGATGAAGCAGATGGGAGAGGAAGCCTGAGGTGAGTATTGTGTTAACCCTGTTTTTTTCGAGAGATGCCTTGATGAATGGCGCCAGCTCCAGTGGCTTATCTCCTCCAAGAATATACAAACACGGCTTTACTGGATCTAACAGGTGATTTGCAGCTTCAATCTCCTTTTCAAAAAATCTTCCGATGCATGAAGGCATTACTTGCGGGAACCCTGTTAATGATGTGTAGGATAAATGAGCTAGAGAGAAAGAATCATTAACGTAATAATCTGCTAAATGGGAGAGAGTTTTAACAAGCTTTGTTTTCTTCTGCTTTTTGAACTTTGTTTTCATCTCTTCTTTTTCTGAAAACAGGTTTTTTAATATAATAATATCTCCCGGGGTTAGCGATTTTATGCTGTTCTGGGCTGTTTCTCCAGTGAGGTCATCTATGTATCTCACCTCCTTGTTTAGCTTTTGCGAGAGATAAGATGCGTGCATGTCTAATAAGGGAGTAGGGTTTTTTCCATCATTTGATTTTGATGCCTGGTGCGTCAGGATTACTATCTTGGCCTGCTTCTCCAGGAGCTCTAAAATAGTTGGAAGGTGATGAGAAAAATGATCCGTTGAAATGAAACTCGGGTGCATCTGCGAATCTAAATCCAGCCTTAGCAACACTGTCTTATCTTTGAACTTGAAATCATCTATTGTCTTGAAATCCTTTATCTTATAGGCATACCCTGCGAAGCTTTTTTCCTTCAGCCTGTTGGAGTCTTGAATCACTCTTGAAGCCGGCTCTTTCTTTACCTCCCCCCATTTTACAAGCCTGCGCAAAGATGACTGGATTGATTTAAGGGATTGCCCGGTTGCTTTAGCTATTTCATTGCTTAACAACCACGAGCCTGACTTCTTTAATTCTTTTTTTACTTCCTCTTGCCCCATTATTAACTTTGCTGGAAGATTAAGGTTTTAAATGTTGTTGTTCTTTTATAGATACTTCCAAACGATCGGATAAACCGCCTAGAATTATTCTTGCATAAAATATTAAAACCAAAAAGGAAAGGCTTATATAGTAGTAATTTTCTAAAAAAGTTCCTCTAAAGAGGTTCTCTAAAATATATTTTTAATTAGGAGAAAAAAAATGAATATGCCAAAACATGAAAGAATGCTGGAGTTTTATCTAGACGGGGATTTAGTCCGTGAGGCATATGCTGCCTATAAGGGATTAACCGAGGCAATTAGGAGATCTTTGGTTTACACTCCTACTTTTTGCAGATTACATTTTGCTTTTTCTAGAGAAACTAGAGATGGAAACTTGGCTGCCCTAATTGATAGGGATTATTATGCTTTTAGAAGAAGCACTAAAGAAGATTAATAATCTGTTTTACTTGACATACTTGCCATGAAGCCACGCAAGGCTTTTAAAGATAAATCCCTGTTTTATTTAAAAAAATTCTAGAAGATGATAGAGTTTATAGAAACACCAAGAAAAAAGGACGATGTGGAAAAGATATTGCACCCTTTTGTTAAAGAGTGGTTTTTTTTAAAGTTTAAAGACTTTAGTTTGCCGCAGCTTTATGGTGTGATGGAGATTCATAATGGAAATAATATTCTTGTTAGTGCACCAACAGGAGCAACTAAAACTTTAACTGCCTTTCTTGCTATCTTGAATGAATTAGTTTCTTTGGACGCAGAGGGAAGGTTGGAAGATAAAATATATTGTGTGTATACCTCTCCTTTAAAGGCGCTTTCTAATGACATATTTGTAAACTTGATTACGCCACTTGAGGAGATTAATGAAGTCGCCAAAAAACATGGGAAAAAATTAAGCATTAGAGTCGGCCTAAGAACTGGAGACACAACTGCAAGTGAAAGGGCAAAAATGATCAGGAATATCCCGCATATCTTAGTCACAACACCTGAGTCGCTAGCAATAGTGCTAACCGCCCCGAAGTTCAGAGAGTACTTGAGGAACGTAAGATACTGCATAATAGATGAAATACATGCCATTGCTGAAAATAAAAGAGGGGTGCATCTGTCATTGTCAATTGAAAGACTAAAGGAGCTAACTGAAAATGATTTTTGCAGGATTGGGTTGAGCGCGACTATTTCTCCATTAGATGAGGTTGCAAAATATCTGGTTGGCTCTGAAAGAAGCTGCAAGATTGCAGATGTTCAATTTATTAAAAAGATGGATTTAAAGGTCCTAAGCCCTGTAAAGGATTTGATTAATACTAATTATGAAGAGCAATCAAAAGCGATGTACGAGCTTATTGACAACCTAGTACAGGAGCATAAGACTGCTTTAATATTCACCAATACAAGGGCTGCAACTGAAAGAGTTGTGCATTATTTGAAGGAGAGATTTCCAAAAAAATATAGCGACAATATAGGGGCTCATCACGGAAGCTTGTCAAAGGAAAAAAGATTGGATTTAGAAAATAGATTAAGAAAAGGCGAGATTAAAGTCGTTGTTTGTAGCACCTCACTCGAGCTCGGCATTGACATTGGATACATTGACTTGGTTATTTTGCTTGGAAGCCCTAAATCAGTTGCCAGATGCCTGCAAAGAATTGGAAGAAGCGGGCATAAATTGCATGAAACTTCAAAAGGAAGGATAATTGTTTTAGATAGGGATGATTTGATTGAATGCAGCGTCATGCTGAAAAGCGCTATAGAAAGAAAAATTGATACAATTCATATTCCAAAAAACTGCCTTGATGTTCTTGCGCAGCAGATTTACGGGATTGCAATTGCTGACAGGATAAGCTATGATAATTTATTCAAATTAATTAAGAGGAGTTATTGCTATAAGAACCTGGACAAAAAAGATTTTGATTCTGTTTTAGATTATCTATCCGGAGAATTTACAAGCCTGGAAGACAGGCATGTTTATGCAAAGATCTGGTGGGATAAGGAAACAGGAATGATTGGAAGAAAGGGAAAGCTAAGCAGGATAATCTATATGACGAACATCGGAACTATCCCTGATGAGACTCATGTTACTGTGAAAGTAGGCGAGCAGGTAATCGGGCACATTGACGAGGGGTTTCTAGAGAAATTAAAATCGAGGGATGTTTTCGTTTTAGGAGGGGATAGATATGAGTTCCAGTTTGCCCGCGGAATGGTTGCGCAAGTAAAATCAACCATTGACAGGCCACCGACGATCCCGAGCTGGTTTTCCGAGATGCTGCCTTTGAGCTTTGACCTTGGAGTTGAAATTGGAAGATTCAGAAGATTAATGGAAGAAAAATTCGCGAAAGGAAGGAGCAAAGAAGAAATAATAAAATTCGTTGACGAGTATTTATACGTTGACAGGAACAGTGCTGAAGCAATTTACCGCTATTTCAGCGAGATGTTTCAATACGCCAGGGAAATCCCGCATGACAAAAAGATTTTGATCGAGCACTATAATGCGTACAATAAAAAATTTGTTGTGTTTCATGCCTTGTATGGGAGAAGGGTTAATGATGTCTTGTCAAGGGCTGTTGCTTACCTGGTTGGATTGCTTGGGAAGAGGGATGTTGAAATCGGCATAAATGATAATGGATTTTACCTTGCAAGCGAGGATAATATGCAGGCCAAAAGGGCATTTGACTCATTAAAAAGCAAAGACTTAGATGCAATAATGGAGATTGCCTTGGAAAAGACAGAAGTCTTGAGGAGAAGATTCAGGCACTGCGCTGGGAGAAGCTTGATGATACTGAGAGAATATAAAGGCAAAAGAAAGAGAGTTGGAAGGCAGCAGGTTAGCAGTATGCTGTTAATCAGTGCAGTAAGAAGAATAAGCAATGACTTCCCAATTTTGAAAGAGACTAGGAGAGAGGTGCTTGAAGACCTGATGGATATAGCGCATGCCAATGAAATCTTAGTGAAAGTTGAAAAAGGAGAGATAAAAGTAAAAGAAATTGACACAAAAATACCCAGCCCATTTGCGTTTAATTTAGTATTGCAGGGATATGTGGATGTTTTCAAAATCGAAGACAGAATTGAGTTCTTGAAAAGAATGCATAATCTTGTTCTGGCTAAGATTGGAAAAACAGAAAAGATTGAGGCTTAATTTTTCTAGAGATGATGGCGCTATAAATGGCTTTTAGATTTTTATGAAGCTAGTGCAGCTTCTGCTGTTCTTTCTTCATCAAAATTACTTTAACCAAGTCCTTGTGCTCGAAATCATCATGCCTATCTTTCGGAACCTTAATTACAAGGTTTCTGCCCATTTTGGACACCCTTTTTGTGAATGAAATTTCATACTCTTGGTATACCATGGGTATAAGTTAAGTATAAATAGTATATAAATCTATTGTTTTTTAAGAATTTCGACAGGTATTTTGGCTAATTTCTTGAATTTCAATGCGTCTTGCTCGGTTCCGACTATGTCGCCATAATGGTAGGGAATTGCTATTTTAGGCTTCATTTCATTTACTAATTCGGCTGCCTCTTTAGCGTCCATTACATAAGTTCCGGATATGGGAATTAAAGCAACATCAACCTTAAGATTTTTTATTTCTGGAACATTATCTGTGTCGCCTGCATAAAAGATTTTACGATTATTAAGGTTAATTATGAACCCAACCCAGTCATTTTCTTTCGGATGAAATCTTTTATTTATATTATAAGAATGGGTTGTCTCGATTATGATATCTTTAATGCTGTATTTCTTTCCGGGCTCCACTAGTGTGACTTTTCCATTAATATCGCGCAACTTCGACTGGCAATCTGGAGTGATTAGAATGTCTGTTTCATGACCAGTTATTTTTTTAAGATCTTCCAGGGAAAAATGATCGTAGTGAGGATGGGAGATTAATACGATGTCTGCTTCATCTTCATCTTGAATCTTCCAGGGATCAATATAAATTACTTTCCATCCCGTGATTTTAAAAGATGCGTGCCCAAACCATTTTATTTTTTCTACCATAAAATGAATGGCAAAGTTTTTATATATAAAGATTTGTGTGATAAACAAAATGACTATGATGAATTTCGGCGGGATGAATTATTATTTTCAGGACTGGCTTTCCTTTTCTGGATTTATGATGTTTGGAGCAACAATCGGCATTTTGTTCTTAGCTTTTTGGGTTTGGATGATTGTCGACTGCGCTAAAAGGAATTTTAAAAACAGTAATGAGAAGATTGTCTGGATTTTGGTTATTCTGTTTGCCAAAATTATCGGGGCTTTGATTTATTTCTTTGTTGTTAAGAACAGGAAATAAAGTGTCACAAGATTTTTAAATATGCATTAATTAGTTAATTGCATGAAAAATAAAATAAATTTGCCTAAAAGATTCTGGGATGATAGTAAATGGGCACATCAGAATTTTGGGGAACTGCAGCAAAGATATACTAACAAATGGGTTGCGATAGTAAATAAAAAAGTTGCCGGCGTCGTGGAAAATGGCGACATAGCAAGAAGAATTGCCGTGAAAAAAATAGGTGTTAAGGAAATCCCTGTTGTCTTTGTGGAGAGTGGTCATAATCTCCATTAGGATAAATTTAGAGATAATTGATAATGATTAAAAGAAAAGACTTTTATTTCAAGAAAGCAAAGAAAGAAGGTTTTCTGGCGAGGAGCGCTTACAAACTAATTGAGCTGAATGGGAAATATAATTTAATTAGGAAAAACAGCGATGTCCTAGACATTGGATGCAGCCCCGGCGGCTGGGTGCAGGTCTGCCTGAAGCTTCATGCCAGAAGAGTTGTGGGCATTGATATTGAAAAAGCAAAAATTAAAGACAGCAGGTTTGAATTCGTTAATGAAGACGTTAATGAAATTGATGTTGCAAAACTTGGAAAATTCGACGTTGTGCTGAGCGACATCTCGCCTAAGACAAAAGGCTTCTTTGATTCCGAGGAGAGTGCTGACTTGAGCAGAAAGGCTTGGAAAATAGCTGTGCAGGTTTTGAAACCGAAAGGAAATTTTTTGTGCAAGATTTTTCAGGGAGCTGAATTCGACGAGTTTTGCAGGGAATTAAGAAAATATTTTTATTTTTTTAAGATTTCCAAGCCTAAGGCGAGCAGAAAGGAGAGCAGAGAGATGTACTTGATAGGAAAAGGCTTTCTTGGAGATACAAAATAGATATAAAAAGATATATAAATAAAAGAATATATCAAAATTAAAAAAGAGGTGGTTTTATGGCTAAAGCAAATGGAAGTAAAAATGGAATTGGGTGCTGGTGCGGAGGTGTTTCCAGCAAAAGTTTCGCAGTCGCTTTGATTTTAATAGGTGCGGCTTATGCTTTGCAGCATAGCGGTATTTTGTTCAGCAACGTAATTTTATGGCCGTGGGTTTTGATAGCATTGGGAATATGCATTCACTTGTTTAAGGGAAAGCTTTGAATATAAGAATAAAAAATAAAAAAATAAGATGTGGTTTGCAAAAGCTGTCAAAAATTTGAAATGGTGGGATATCGCTTTAATTAAAGCAGGCGTATTTTTCTTTTCCCTTTTTGTTGCCAGTTACATCAGCAATTATATCCTAGTTGGAGGAAGATGGCTTTGGCTTATTTTGGCTATTGCCCTCTCCATAAAACCTTGGAGCTTGGCTTTAAGACATTTAAAATAATAACATACAAAAATAAAAATAAGATTTAACTTTTTTATTTTGTGTGGAATTCTACTATGTCTTCATCTGACAAAGTATGATCTAACCCACAGCGCATATTTTTAAATTTAACAGATTTCCCTGTTACCCGGGCATACTTGAAATTTTTAACAAAATCCTTGTGCACAATTTCTGCTAGCTTTTGGACTGTTGATCCTTTTTTTAATGCCACTGGAGGATAATCCCTTGGCTTGCCTGGCTGCTTTGTGTAAACTTTTATTATGCCTAATGAACTCCAGATTTTTTCCTTGAAATCTTCCTCATTATTGTAGATTATTCTTTTAATATTGATGTTTGCCAGCTCCTTGTCTAGAAGTTTTTTTTCCTCCGGCGCATTGAAGGTTAATATAATCAAATCTGACTGCTTGATTATTGCAAGCAGCGACGGCCCTAATTCTGCCTCCTGAAAATTTTCTACAATTGCCGGGATCTCGACTATTTGTAATTTTATTCCTGCATAATCCAAGATGCCTTGAACTGGCTCTTTTGTTGTAAATGGATAATCTGCAACTTTTGCATTTGCATTTGTCAGTTTATTTAGAAGCGTAGATTTCCCTGAATTCGTTGTTCCGACGATGCAGATTAAAGCTGCTCCTTCTTTTTTTATCGAAACCTTTTGATAAGACCCTTTCTTTGCTGATCTCTTTATTGAATCTTTTAATTTTGCTATCTTTGTCTTGATTTGCTTCTGGAGCTTTTCAGAACCTTTGTGTTTTGGGCAAAGAGAAAGCATTTTCTGCAAGGCCACCAACTGCTCATTCTGAGTATCCGCTGCTAGATATTCCTGCTCTGCCTTCTGATAATGTATTGTAGGGTTTACGGGCATGAAAATATCTTAAGAAAAAGAGTTTTTATTTGTTTCGTGCGCCCATCTCAAATTTTTTTGCGATGCTCCCTGCGTTTCTATAGCAACTTATAGTTTTGAAAAATTAACTTACGTTACTACTTTGATATAGTAATAAATAGAAAGTTTTATAAACTGAAAAATCGAGGGTTATATGATATGGTAACATTTGATGAATTAAGGAGTGGAAAATCTGATGAGTGGGGAATATGATATACTAGAAGATCCTGATTTGGCTGACTGGATAAACGGAGATGCCCGAGAGATGAGCCAAGCCATGGAGGAACCCCCTGAAGATGGAAATCAAATTACTGAGAAGGAGGTCGATTTACTAAAAGAGGCTATCGAGAGGAATGAAGAGGATATACCTATAAAAAAGGCTAATCCTGTTAAAGTAACCCCCCGGAGTGGTGATTACAAGGCAGGCGTTACATTATTATATCGTTTAAACAGATACCACCCGAATGTTTATGTTGGCTCAGATAGACAATTGTACAGATTTCCTAGAATGAGAGGATTCACTGGCAGTGGTTCAGAATTGGGGAATACATGCTATCCAAATTCTAGGGGCAGGATTATTAATCTTAGTAAAAGAAGGCTAAGATATTAGTTAGTTTTAATTTTATTAATGTTTATATCTAACGGGTTTGTAAATAATTAAGTTTTTATATCGGGTTTTTTTAGCTATTATAAATGGTTGATGCCAATCAAGTGCTGGACATTATAGTAAGCGGGAATTTGAACAGGGTGATTGCTGCCATTGTCGTATTGCTGATTGCCTTCTTAGTAGCGAGGTTTCTTGGGAATTTGGCTGCGAAGGTTTTGGGCGAGCTTAAGACAAATAAAATATTGAAAGAAAGCTTCGGGATAAGGGCGCCTATTGAGCAGATTTTTGGCAAGGGAGTTTATTACCTCGTCTTGTTTATCGGCGTGATTGTTGCGCTGAACCAGCTTGGCTTGAGCACTATCCTCTTATATATCGTCTTGATCATTATCCTTATTATAATTATCAGCTTTGTTATACTAGCCCTAAAAGATTTTGTGCCGAATGTTTTTGCAAGCTTTTGGATACATCAGAAAAAAATAATTGAAACAGGGGATTTTATAGAATTCAAAGATGTTTCTGGAAAAGTCATCGAGATAAATCTGACTGAAACCCGGATAGAAACTAGAGATAAAGAGGTTGTATTAGTGCCTAATTCCCTGCTATTAAGAGAGAAAATCAAAAAAAGAAAGGGAAAATAAATTCTCTAAAGATAGATTTATAAAGATTAGATTATAATTATAGTATTATGAAAAAGGCAGATGTATTGATAGTTGTGCTGAGCGTGCTGAGTGTCCTTATATTAGTTAATATTATACTGAATTTTCAGAATCGTGGTATAGAAGATGTTACTGGCAGGGTTGTAAGTGATGCCGGAGATTCAGGCGAAAGTTCTGATGGCTTGGCTGATGAAGTAGCCGGGCTCAGAAGCGAGAATGAAAGGCTGATACTAGAAAAGAGCGACCTTTTAAAAAAAATCGAGGAGCTTGAAGCAAAGATAGAGGCTTTTGAGGAAGAAAAAGAATTGAAAGAAGAAACCTGCCCGTTGCCTTGCGGCGTCGAGGAGATTTGCTCACCAATTAATAAGAATGATGGCAGCGTTGAATGGCAGTGCGTTGATGACCCTGAAAAATTTGTTTAATCTGTTTTCATTAACTTTTTAAATTAATTTTCTTAATACTGCAAGATGAGAATAAACCAGCACTTTCTGAACATATCCTTTCTTGTAATTGTAGCTATACTGATTTTCCAGGGCTATTTATTATATGACTTGAAAAGAGATTTAAGCAATGAAATTGATGGCGTTGAAAATTCTTTGCTAGTGTTGGATGGGAAGGTTGATTCTCAGAAGACAGAGCTTGATGATGAGATCGGGAATTTAAGAAAAGAAAGCGCTGCTGCGATTAAAAGCCTTGGAGGCAATATTGACGCCTTGCTGAAAGAGAGCGAAAAAAGCAAGAGGGCGATAGAAGAATTATCTGAAGGCCTTGAAGAATTGGAAAATGTGCAGATTCAGGCGAGCAAGGATTTCTCCTCTATAATCGAGGACGTAATTAATAGCGTTGTGGTTGTCAAGGCCGGGAATAGTTTTGGCTCTGGCGTCTTTGTTTCTCCCCAGCATTTAGTTACAAACTATCATGTAATTGAAAGCAACGAGGAGAATATTATAATCGGCACTGTTGACAATAAGGCTTTTCGCGCTGACTTGATTGGATACGAGTCCGATATTGACCTTGCTGTTCTGCGTGTTGAAAATGGAAACTTCCCATTTTTAGAATTTGAAGACATGGACAACGTAAAGATCGGGGAGAGCGTGATTGCCGTCGGAAGCCCGCTTGGATTAAGCTTTAGCGTCACTCAAGGCATTGTCAGCTCCAAGCAGAGAACAGGCCCGAATAGGCTGAATATTTATTTGCAGACAGATGCTCCTATAAATCCAGGAAATTCTGGCGGGCCGCTGATAAACTTAAATAAAAAAATAATTGCCATAAATACTTGGAAGATTGCGAACGTTGAAGGCCTTGGCTTCTCGATAAGAGCGGATGTTGCCAAGGATGTTTACGAAGAGATTTTAGCGAAATCATAACTAATAAAAAAGTGATGAACAGCACCTAAAAGTTCCCGTGCATGAACACAGTACAGTAATAGGCGTTGCCCTGCTTAACTCACTCGTAATCATCTGGAAGACGATTAATCCGAGATCGAACTTCTCACCAAATTCCCGCAAGAATCTGAAATTACGAGATCGGGTGGAACCAGGGCACTATGGCCGTTCATCAAATAAAATGATGAAATAAGCGTTTTTAAGCTTTACTCATGCTTCAGTAGATGGACAAGTGGAAAATAAAAAAAATAAAAAATAAGAAATATTTGGGATTATTCCATCTTCCCAATCTTGAACATTTTTGTGCCGCATTTTATGCAAGTTCCCTTTATTGCATCTCTGCCATTCTTCATCTTAACCTGCTTGGCATCTTTCATCTGCCTACCTGTTTTGCATTTCATGCAGTGCCCTTCAACCATGTATTACACCTCCCAGTGATTTCTATATCCAATATTACCTATTTTGGATAAGAATATACTAACAACACGCTTTTTTAAGGTTTCTATTCTCAATCCTGATAATTTTTTGCAATTCCAGCCAGTTTTCCCTTTTCTGCAAAGCTGTAATAATCCCCTCTACCGATAATAATATGATCCAGCACAGGAATAGACAGTGTTCTGCCTGACTCTATTAGAATATTTGTTGCTTCAATATCTGGCTGCGACGGCGCTGAATTTCCCCTTGGATGATTATGAACCAGAATAATCGAATCCGAGCTCTCTTTGATTGCTTCTTTAAAAACCTCCCTTGGATGGACGAGAGTTGAATTCAATATGCCGACACTAATCTTTTTTATATTAATTATTTCCCGGCTTGTATCCAGCATGATGGCGAAAAGAATTTCTTTTTTATAGCCTTTTACTTTATCTGACATGATATTGTAAATATCCCTTGCTGATGTAATTGGCTTTTTGCTATAGCCCCCCTTTTTTAGTGTGCTGTATCTTTTGCTCAATTCTATGAAGCTTAGTATTTTCAATGCTGCAATCCCGTCGTTTTTGCATTCTCTCTTTAATTCCTGAAAGCCAAGCTCTTCTAATTTATTAAAATTATATTTTTTCAATAATCTATTTGCAAGTTTTACAACGCTTTCTTTTTTTGTTTTTCCCAACAGGATTTCCAGCAGCTCAGAATCTGTCAGGATTTCAGCACCTTCTTTTATCAATCTGTTTCCCGGGCGATCATACCAAGGCATGTCTAATATACCCATATAAAAATTAAAAAGAGAATTATATATAAGCATTTAGGAATTCAATAAGGCTATGGGCTTGTAGTTCAACGGAAGAATGTTGCCTTCGCAGGGCAGAGATGCGGGTTCAATTCCCGCCGAGTCCAATATTTCTTGTTATATCCCTAAAAGCCCAATGAAGAATATAAATCCTTAAAAACCCAAAGGCATTTTAAAAAACCATGGCAGAAGGATTAACAAGATATGAATTGGGAATAATTAAGCAAATGCATGACGAACAACATTATAAATGTGTAAACCAAGAATATTTAGCTCAACAATTGAGGAGAATAGATTTGCCTCCAAATGTTTCACGATTTGACCTTGCTGAAAAAGTGAGGGAACTTGAAAGAAAAATTTCAGAAAGAGAATAAATCTTTCTAAAAACTTAACGAAGATAACAACATTAGAAATTTCGGAAACGGTGTAGGGTGCTTGTGAGACAGACTCGCAATTGTGATGCATAGTGGGGCTGCGAGGAATTTCATCAGATTTAATTTCGGATTTTGAACCTCGGTTGCAGCGTCCCGAACGCTGAGTACTAGCCAAGCTATACTACAGCCCCTAATAATGCTATAATGAAGTTATAGATAAATTTATATAATTTTTATATCGCAGACTGCAAAATATTAATTGTAAACTTCCTTCTTTACCCTTTCATTGTTTATATTCAGCTCTTCTGTTAATAATTTTTCCATCATCTTCACAAAATCCGGAGACCCGCACAAATAAAAATCTGTTTCGCTTAGATTAAAACCAGAGCCGACTATCATATCCTTATTTATTCTTCCGGTTGTTCCTTTCCAGCTTTCTCTTGTTAATGTAAACTCGTGGCTAAAGTTTTTTGAACTGCTGGATATGGATTCTATTTCTTTCCTCCAGAGGATCTCATTTTCTGTCCTGTTTGAATATAATGTATGCGTCCTTATTTTGAGATTTTTTTGATAGATATGGCGGAGCATCGACATTAAAGGCGAGATGCCCGAGCCTGCTCCTATAAGCATTATGTTTGGCTTTGCACTTTTCTCGTCGAGGAAGAATTTTCCGAACGGCCCTGTCACTCCTACAACCTCCCCCAGCTGCAGATAATTCACGAAATAATCCGAGACAAATGAATCCTCAGTTGTTTTTACTGTGACCTCCAAATATTTTTGCTGGAGTGGTGTTGATGACATTGAGAACGGGCGCTTTTGAATTTTGCTTTTCCCGCCTTTTACTTTGAATCTTCCAGTTTTTTCCAAATCCAGCTCCATCATCACAAACTGGCCTGGCTGAAAAATAAACGGCTTTCCATCCAAGCCCAGGCGGACTGCTTTTGCCGTCGGAGAAAGCTGAACCAATTCTGAAACTTTTAACACGTAGTTAGGCATAGTTTTTTGATTGGGGTGGTTTTTTTAAAGATTTTGATTTTACTGCAATATAAAAAAATTTTAAAAAAATTTCAGAGACTTCAGAGACATTAACAGGATTAGATTTTTCCAACCATATCAAGTCCTGGCCTGAGCGTTTTTTTTCCTGGAGCCCAATTGGCCGGACAGACCTGCTCGCCATTCTCCCTTACAAACTGAATTGCTTTTAATTTCCTTATTATTTCATGAGAGCTTCTGCCAATAGAATTGTCATGTACGTCGTATGCTTTTATAATCCCATCCGGGTCTATGATGAAAGTTGCCCTTACTGACAAGCCTTCTTCCTCAATATAAGTTTCATAGTCCCTGCACATTTTTCCTGATGGGTCTGAAAGCATTGGATATTTTATTTTTTTAATTGTTGCTGAGTCATCATGCCAGGCCTTATGGACAAAGGGTGTATCTGTACTGATGCTTAGGACCTCTGTGTTTAGACTTTTAAGCTCCTCATACCTATCAGCAAACTCTCCTAATTCTGTCGGGCAGACAAAAGTAAAATCTGCAGGATAAAATAAGAGGATTAACCACCTGCCCTTATAGTCATTTAGATTAATCTTTTTAATGTCATCTTCATGATATGCTTTTACATCGAAATCCGGGGCTTTTTGGTTTATTTTCAGCATTTTACTAAAAGACAATTTGCTTAAACTTGAGAAAACGAGAATAATTTTAAATCTTTTGATTCTGTGTAACCGTTTTGCAAAGGTTTAAATATAATCACCAAATATCCTATGGCATGGCTTTGAGAAATAATGAATCTAGAAAAGATCACAGCAGTTTTGTCGAATCCATGCTGAAAAGCGCTGAAGAAGACAAGGTTATAAAACCAAAGTCATTATATGACAGCGTTGATATCGGAAGGGTAGAAGAATTGACTGAAGAGATAAAAAAGGGAAATCCTGCCTACAGGGCAAAAAAAAGATAATTTCTTGGATTCCTTTCAGGCACAGACAAATTTATATATTTAATGTTCCTGCATTGCATTATGAAAATACGAGAAGTGTTAGATAAGAAAGTCGGAGATACTGAGTATACTAGATTTATGACTACCCTGCCAAAGGACGTGGTTAAAAACTCGAATCTTCTTGGCAAGGAGCTAAGGGCAAGAGTAGGAAAAGGAAAAATAATTCTGGAAGAAGAATAAATATTAAAAATATTTTCATGTACCGAAAGATTTATATAGTATTGGCTTTTAAAAAAACCATCCTTCATTAAGGCTAGCTGAAAAACAAATTCTTTGCTTTTGAGACGAAAGTCGAAAAGAAAACAATTAGAGGGAGGTATTATAGAATGAAAACACTTACTGACAAGATTGGAGACGCTGGCATATCTTTCAAGAGTTATATAACTGGGAATGCCCAGAAACACTTAAATAGAATTCTTCTTGGGACTATGTTGACCCTGTTTTATCCTACTGTTAATTCTTACTCTAGTTTTAGCATCGGCCCATATCCAAGCGATGAAAGCGATGACGTCGTTGAATATAAATCTCCTTTATTAGAGAGCCATGATCAGAATTCTCAGGAATCAAAAAGGCAGTATAATGGAAGAAGGGGCGAGATGTTTACCCTTGAAGACATTACTGAGAAGCGCTTAAGAGAAAGGGTGACAAAAAAAATTAATGATACTAATGTAAGCGATTTTGAGAGGATTGTCGGGAGGGTAAGAGAATATAGGCCTGCAATAGGACGCTTTTCAGAAGATTATAATATCGACGATTACCTTGTTGCCAGCGTTATTTATCATGAATCTGGCGGGAATAGTAGAGCAATATCTCCAAAGGGAGCGATGGGGCTAATGCAGGTCATGTATGAAACTGTTAGAGACGTTGTAAGCGGATATGGAGATAAGAGAAAGATGCCGACAAGAAGAGAGATAATGATGCCTGAAAACAATATCGAGTTTGGGGTAAGATACCTCTCTAGCTTAATTGATATGTACAATGGCAATGTTATTCTGGGGTTGGCTGCATATAATATGGGGCCGACAAGAATCAATGAAAGATTAAGCAGGATAAATACCGGGCCTGAAGACGCTGAATGGAGCAATATAAAATATATGTTGCCCGGGGAAACGAGAGAGTATGTTCAAAATGTATTCAGCAAAATGCTAATGATGAGGATGAGAGAGAGCTATGCACTTGGAGCTGATTATCCCGTGGAAAAACCAAGCATGTAAAAGCATATTTCCTAAAAAGCAAAATCTAAAAGAGAAAAAATTATAAAGGGTTTGTATCCCCTCTTTTTCCGGGTTGAAATTATGTCTTTTGTAAAAGTTGCTTCTAAAGATGAAATTGAAAATGGGAGAGGAAAAGTTGCTAATATTAAAGGCAGAGAAGTTGCACTGCTGAATGATAATGGAAAACTTTTTGCTATTGAAAATGCCTGCAAGCATGTGGGCGGTCCGCTAGGAGAGGGAAGCTGTGGGAATGGAAAAGTAACTTGCCCTTGGCATTCTTGGACTTATGATTTAAAAACTGGAGAGAATACTTTTGATGAAAACATCAAATTAGAAATTTACGAGGTTAAAATAAAAGACGAAGATGTTTTAGTTAATATCGAAGCCAAAGGAGGATAAAATGAAACATGAATTGCCAAAATTGCCATATGCATATGATTCTTTAGAGCCGTATTTTGACAAAGAAACAATGATCCTGCATCATACGAAACATCATCAGGCTTATACAGATAAATTAAATGCTGCTTTGGACAAATACCCGCACCTGCAGGAAAGGCAGATTGAAGAAATGCTGAAAGTTTTGAGCTCGGTGCCCGAGGAGATTAGGGACGCTGTGAGGAATCATGGAGGAGGGTATTACAACCATTCTATCTGGTGGCCAATGTTAAAAAAGAATACAAAGTTTTCTGGAGACGTTGCCAAGGCTATTGAAAAAATATTTGGAAGCTTTGACGAGTTTAAGAAAAAATTTACAGAGGCTGCACTTGGAAGATTTGGGTCTGGATGGGCCTGGCTTGTTTTGAATAAGGGGAAGCTGGAAATTATGTCGACTGGAAACCAGGATTCTCCTTTAAGCGAGGGAAAAAAACCAATTTTAGTGATAGATGTCTGGGAACATTCGTATTACAAGAAATATGGCCCTAATAGGGCAGGATATATTGAAGCTTTCTTTAATGTAATAAATTGGGATCAAGTTGATAAAAATTTTAAGAAACGCATTGGGGAGAAATAAGATATATGGTTTTTGAAACAAGAATTGGGAGAGAGTGGGCGTTGCTGTGTGCCGGAAAATTTGATGATTGTTATAAGGAGGCTTTGAATATCGGATGCAGAGTCGAAGGCCATGTTAATAATGGATTGTTATTATATAATCCTCGCGAAGACCGCTGGGCTACTATAACTCAAGAATTTGTTGATGTCCCCCCTGGTTCAAACCCAGGAATTAGCAGTTGGTATTTCTTCGAGTATATTAAGAGGCCTAATAAAGATGATCCTGGGAGACACATGCTAGAATTTTCTTAGAACTTTTATTCTTTAACATTGCTTAAAACTGCAAATAACTTTTTATATTTATTTTTATTCTTACCTTTAGTTATGCAAACCGTGAAACTTTCTTCTGGATATGAAATGCCTGTTTTAGGGCTGGGAACGTGGAAGCTGGCAGGAAAAAAATGCAAGGAAGCAGTAAAAAAAGCAGTTGAGCTTGGGTACAGGCATATTGACACAGCATGGATTTACGACAATCAAAATGAAATTGGAGATGCATTGAATGAAATTGAAATTGAAAGAAAAAAATTATTCATAACTTCAAAAGTCTGGACTGACAATCTAAGATACGAAGAGGTTTTAGAGCAGTGCGGTGAAACCTTGCAGCAATTACAGCTTGGCTATCTTGACTTGTATTTAATTCATTGGCCTAATAGCAATGTTGATTTGAAAGAAACTTTTAGAGCTTTTAAAAAATTAGTTGAGGATAAAAAGGTTAGAAGCATTGGAGTGAGTAATTTCAATATAACAAGGGTGAAAGAAGCGAAAATTAAAAGTGAAGTCCCTATTGCTGTAAATCAAGTGGAGTATCATCCTTATTTAAACCAGGAAAATCTTTTGAAAGTTTGTAAAGAAAATAAAATTATTTTAACAGCCTATTCTCCATTGGCTAGAGGGAGAATATTGGATGATCCCATATTGATAAAGATTGCAAATGAAGTCGATAAAAAGCCAAGCCAGGTTGCTTTACGATGGCTGATACAAAAAGGAATAATTGTTATTCCGAAAGCAAGCTCTGAAAAACATCTGAAGGAGAATATGGAGATTTTTGATTTTAAATTAAGCGAAGAGCAGATGGATGAGATAAATGGAATCCAAATAAGAATAAGATTAGTTAACCCTGGAATTTCTGAGTTTGAAGATTGATAGAAAAATTTAATAACTAGTTAAGTCATTATGATATATATGAAGGCCCTAGAGAAGATAAAAAAAAAATATACTGGAAAATGGATTGCTTTATCTGGAGGCAAAGTTGTAGCCGTTAGCACGGACTATCATGAACTGCATAAAGGTTTAAAAGAAAAAGTTGTTGATAATTCTGTGGAGGTTATCTATTCTCCAAGTCCCAAGGATAAAAAGTATGAGACAATGCTGTAGATGAAATTTAGATTTAGGAACAATAAGCTACAAGTCAGAGCTGAATTTATCAAGGGAAAAAATAGATATGCAGCCTGGTCAACTATTGATACTGGTTCCTCAATTACAATTATCCCTCCTGAGATAGCTAATTATCTTGAACTTGAATTGGATAAGGAGAATCCTATGATAAAAATTGTAACTGGATCTGGAATATTAGAAATTCCAAGAAAGATAGCTGAAGCGATGAAAATAGATAATTTAATCTTTACAAATTTTCCTGTTGGAGTTCATGAGATCCCTAAAGAAGTTGAAACTAGAGTCCTTATTGGTATGGACATTATAAACCAAATAAAATTAATAATTGACGGAAGAAATAGGGATTTCGAAATCATTAGTTAACCCTGGAATTTCTGAGTTTGACTGATCAATATATTCTTTAGCATAACAAACTTTATAAATGTTAACTATTGTTAACTCTATATGAGACATACATTCTTGCAGCCCCAGGAGATTGAAGTTTTCTATATTATACCTACTCTGCGACGGTATTTGGCTATGTATATGAAATTACAAGGATTAAAGCAGAACAAGATAGCTGAATTACTGCACATTGAAAAATCTGCTGTCAGCCAGTATATTAAGAAAAAAAGAGGGAGCAAGGTTGAATTTAGTGAAGGTGTACTGAACGAAATTGCAAAGTCGGTTTCTAAGATTAAAGATGAGTTTAGTCTGCTTGGTGAGATACAGAGATTATTGCGGGTGATAAGAAATTCAGGAGATTTATGCAGGATACATAAGGATATTTCCAAGATTCCTGAGGAATGCGAACCAGATAAAATAAATTGCTTTGGTGATGAAGATGAAAGAAATAGACATGCGGGAATTTGCTATTGATAGGAGCAGATACGATGATGCTGCGAATGTTGTGAATGAGTTTGAAGCACCTGAAGGATTAACAGAGGAATTAGTAAGGAAGATTTCTAAGGATAAAAATGAGCCTGAGTGGATGCTGAAAAAAAGATTGCAGGGACTTGAATGGTTTAAGAGAACTCCATTGCCTAATTGGGGGCCAAAAGAAGTTAGAGAGAAATTAAATTTAGACAAGATAAGATATTATATCAAGCCTGGAACACAGGAAGCCAGGAGCTGGGGGGATGTTCCAGAAGAAATAAGAAAAGTTGCTGAAAGAATTGGAATTCCCGAGGCTGAAAAAAGAGAACTTGGAGGAGCTGGGTTCCAGTTCGACAGCCAGATGGCTTACCATAATTTAAGAAAAGAACTAGAAGAGCAGGGGGTCATTTTTGAGAACATGGATGTTGCTGTGCAAAAATATCCTGAAATAGTTAAAAAATATTTCATGACGAGCTGCATTCCGGTCACGGATCATAAATTTATAATGCTGCATGCTGCTGTTTGGTCAGGAGGAACTTTTATTTACATTCCTGAAAACGTTAAAGTAAGGATTCCTTTGCAGGCATATTTCAGAATGAATGCAAGATCCGGAGGACAATTTGAGCATACTTTGATAATTGCCGATAAAAATAGCGAAGTTGCATACGTGGAGGGTTGCTCAGCTCCTGTATATTCTGAAAGTGCACTGCATGCTGGCTGCGTCGAGATACATGTTCTGGAAGGTGCTCGAGTAAGATATATGAGTGTTGAGAACTGGAGTAAGAACACATTTAATCTAAATACAAAAAGGGCCATTGTTCAGAAAAACGGAATAGTTGAATGGTTAAATGGAAATATGGGATCCGGAGTAACGATGCTATACCCTTGCTCTGTTCTCGTTGGCGAAAATGCCAAATCAGATTCTTTAGGAATTGCTTTTGCAGGACCTGGACAAAACCAAGATACTGGAAGTAAAGTTGTTCATGCAGCACCAAACACTTATTCAACAATAAAAGCAAAAAGCATCAGCAAGGGAGGTGGGATTTCAACTTACAGAGGAAGTGTAATGGTTACTAAGAATGCAAAGAATATAAAATGCAGCGTTAATTGCGATGCACTTCTTATCGACGATAAATCTATCTCAAACACATTCCCATTTATGAAAATTGATACAAACAAAGTTGACATTGCCCATGAAGCGACTGTAGGAAAAATCGGAGATGAAGAAATATTTTACTTGATGAGCCGCGGCCTAAGTGAGGAGCAGGCAATGCAGATGGTGGTTTCTGGTTTTATCGAGCCTGTTGTTAAGCAATTGCCTTTGGAATACGCAGTTGAGCTGAATAAATTAATTGAATTAGAAATGGAAGGCAGCGTCGGTTAAAAATTAGAATTTAGAGGCAAACATGATTAATGAAAAAGTTATAAGGAAAATTTCTGCAAGGCTGAATGAGCCTGAGTGGATGTTAGATAGAAGGCTAGAAGCTTTTGAGAAATTTAAAGAATTAAGCATGCCTAGTTTTAGATATGGAATTGGAATTTCTGTGGATGTTTCAGAATTAAAGTTTGATGAGATGAATCCCCTCGATGATAAAAGCAGATGCAAGATTAATGCAAGCGATGCTGAAGTATTTGGCTTTAATGAAGCATTTGAAAATCATGAAAACTTGTTAAGAGAAAATTTCATGACTAAATGTGTATTGGCCAGTGAGGATAAGTTTACGACATTTCATGCCGCATTCTTCAATAGCGGAGTGTTAATCCGAATACCGGAAAATGTAGAGACAAAAAACCCAATTGAATTGTATTTAGATTTTAATGGGAAAGTTAGGATGGATCATGTATTGGTAATTGCTGAGAAAAATAGCAAAGCCGTTATTGTTGATTATTCATCTTCAAAAGACAGTAAAGGATTTAGAAATCAGATAGTTGAAATCATTGCAAAAGAAAATGCTAAAGTTGAATATAGAAGTGTCCAGGATTTTGCTCAAGATGTATATGCCTTCTCAAAAAAAAGAGCTCAAGTTGAGAAAGATGGATCCATCCAATGGACTGATTGTTGCATCGGAGGAAAATTCACGCAGTCTTTGACAAAAACTTTTTTGAAAGGAGACAATGCCGAAAGCCAAAGTCTTGGGATTGTATTCGGGGATAACAAACAATGCTTTGATATCAATAATGAAACCATTCATGTAGCTTCAAGAACCAAGTGTAACATGCTTACTAAATTTGTGCTTAATGATAATGCTAAAGCTATTTATCGAGGATTAATTAGAGTAAACCCAAAAGCAGTAAAATGTGAAGGCTATCAGAAAAATGACACTATTTTGCTGAGTGAATATGCAGAAGCCGATGCAGTTCCAAACTTGGAAATTGAAAACAACGACGTTAAATGCACACATGGAGCCACCATAAGCCAGGTTGATAATGATAAACTATTTTACATGATGTCCCGGGGCATTGATGAAATATCTGCAAAAAAACAAATTGTCGAGGGATTCTTTGATCCCATCCTGGTCAAAATCGAAGATAATGACCTTAGAGATAAAATAAAAAACAATATTTCAAAACGGTTAGGGGCGATCTATGAAAAACCACATGCTTGATGTCGGAAATATAATAAAGGATTTCGCTATTTTAAATAAGAGAATAAATGGCAAGAGACTTGTATATTTAGATAATGCAGCAACCAGCCTGACTCCTGAACCTGTCTTAGAAGCGATGAATGAATACTATAGGAGCTATAATGCAAACGTGCACAGGAGCATCCATACCCTCGGCGAGAAGGCTACTAAAGAATACGTGGAAGCCCACAAGAAAGTTGCTGATTTTATAAATGCTGACCTTGAAGAGACTATTTTTACTAAGGGCGCGACAGAATCCTTGAATGCACTTGCTTATTGCTTAATGAAAGATTTGAAAGAAGGAGATGAAGTAGTTTTAAGTGAGATGGAGCATCATTCAAACATAGTGCCGTGGCAGCAGCTGGCTAAAAATAAAAACGTTAAAGTAAAATACATTTGTGTAAATGATGATTATGAATTGGACTTGGAGCATGCTAGGGAATTGATAAATAAGAAGACAAAAATTGTTTCTGTGATGCATGTTTCAAATGTTTTAGGCACAATTAACGACGTGAAAGAAATCGGGGGGTTAGCGAAAAATGTCGGAGCTGTTTTCATTGTCGATTCTGCCCAGGGAGCGCCGCATTTTAGCGTTGATGTTAAAGAGATAGATTGTGATTTTCTTTGCTTCTCAGGCCATAAAATGCTCGGCCCAACTGGAATTGGAGTCTTGTATGGAAAGAAGAAAATGCTTGAAAAGCTGAATCCATTTTTATTCGGAGGCGAGATGATCAGGGAGGTTAATTTTGAAGAGAGCAAGTGGAACGACCTCCCTTGGAAGTTTGAAGCAGGCACCCCGAATATTGCCGGGGGGATAGGTCTAGGAGCTGCCGTCGATTATTTAAGAAAAATTGGAATGGAAAGAATAAGAAATTACGAGGAACATCTGACTGCTTATGCTTTCAAAAAATTGAAGGAAGCTGGCGTCCTGGTTTATTGTGCCAAGGATGCTAGGAAAAGGGGCGGAGTGATGACATTTAAGATAGATGGAATGCATGCCCATGATGTTGCTGCTTTATTGGATAAAGAAGGTGTTGCTATAAGAGCAGGGCATATGTGCGCTATGCCTCTTGTGAATAAGATATTAAAAGAAAATGCCTTGTGCAGAGCTTCCCTATATTTTTATAATACCACCGGAGACATTGATACATTAATTATTGGAATTAAAAAAGCCAAGGAGGTTTTTCAGATAGCATGAAAGAAAATTTAAATCCAGATTGGCTTGGAAGCGAGGAGGGAGATGAGATTTATAGAGAGAACATTATTGATCACTTCAAAAACCCGCGAAACTACGGCGAGATTGTTGAAGCCGAGATCAAGCATAGCGAACTGAACGCAATTTGCGGCGACATGATCAGGCTGTTTGTTAAATTTAAAGAAGGAAAAGTCGAGGATGTCAAGTTCAAGGGCAACGGGTGCGCCATCAGCATGGCTACTACTTCCATGATGACTGAAATATTAAAGGAAAAAACTTTGGAGGAGATTAAGAAGCTTAAGAAAGAAGACATTTTTGAGATGCTCGGAATTAAACTCGGCGTTGTCAGGATGAAGTGCGGCCTGCTATGCCTGAATACCTTAATGAAAGGGGTAGAGCAGATGGAGGGGAAAGATGGAATTAAGAATTAAGGATTTGCACGTTTCCGTCGAGGAAAAAGAAATTTTAAGAGGGGTTAATTTAAAGATCGAACTGGGGAAGGTACATGCACTCATGGGACCTAACGGGGCTGGAAAGAGCTGCTTAGCAAATACCCTGATGGGGAACCCGAAATACATTATCACTGAAGGGAAAATCTTTTTAGATGGAGAGGACATAACTGGGCTTGCTGCAGATGAGAGGGCTAAGCTCGGGTTGTTTTTATCATTTCAATATCCAAGCGAAATTACAGGGGTAACGATGAGCAACTTTTTGAGAACCGCCTATAACTCTGTGAAGAAAGCAAATGTAAACGTTCTTGACTTTCATAGAAAGCTGAAAGATAGAATGAAAGAACTTGATATGGATCCTAATTTCAGCAAAAGATACATCAATGAAGGTTTTTCAGGGGGAGAGAAGAAAAGAGCTGAGATTTTGCAGATGGTAGTGCTTGAGCCAAAATACGCAATTCTCGACGAGACGGACAGCGGAACCGATGTAGATGCTTTGAAGATTATCGCAAGTGGGATAAACAAAGCAAAGGAAAAAACTAATATGGGGATTTTGATTATAACCCACTATAATAGGATTTTACAATATATTGATGTTGATAAAGTTACCATCATGATGAATGGCAAGATTGTTAAAGAAGGTGGAGAAGAGTTAGCTCAGGAAATAGAAGCAGAAGGTTATGGGAAATATCTAAATGGCATGAAAGCAGAAGAGGTTTAATTTAAATGAAAAAAGATTATGAAAACCCGGACATTGTAGATGAAGACCTTGAAGACGTTAGCAGCAAAGAGATTGGAATCAAAGACAAGAAAGCATGGATAGAAGGAAGGAATGGGGAGGAGGAAAGAATAGGAGTGACTGAGCCTTATCCAAAAAAAGAACTTGGGGCCATTGAAAATGAGATTGACAAGAGAGTAATTGATGTGATGAAAAATGTTCAAGACCCTGAGCTTGGAGTGGATATCTGGAGCCTAGGTTTGATATATGACATTACAGAGAATAAAAATTTGAATGTTGTTATGACGTTTACTTCTCCAATGTGCCCTTATGGCCCGCAGATAGTTTCCGAGATAAAACATGGATTAAAAAGCGAAGGTTATAAAGAAGACGAAATAAATATAAACGTAGTTTTTAACCCTTTATGGGAGCCAAGTGATGAATTAAAAGATGCTTTAGGCATGGGAGGTTAAGATGTTTGGAAAATTATTTTCAAGGAAAAAAGAAGCTGAGAAACCTGCTGTTGTAGAAGGGAATAATCTGTTGCATGAAACTAATTTTGTTAAAGAAAAAGTTGAGCATAATGGAGGGATAACTAAAGATACTTTAATTGGAGACATTGTCGAGAATCATCCTGAGGTTGTTGAAACCTTGATGGGTTTTGGGGTTCATTGCGTCGGGTGCCATGTCAGTCCTTTTGAAAGCCTGGAGATGGGCTTTAAGGGGCATGGAATGAGTGATGATGATGTTAATGAAGCTATTGCTGCGCTGAATGAAGTTATTGAAAAGTCTAAGAACCATAATGAATCTGCTGATGAGACTATTCATTTGACTAGAAATGCCGCTGAGAAAATAAAATCTCTTACAAAAAAAGGAAATAAATCTGGATTAAGAATTCATATTGAAAAGGGTGGATGCTCTGGCTACACTTATGAAATGGAAGTTGCAGAGAAAAAGAATGGTGATTTTGCATTTAATGAACATGGAGTCAATATTTTCATTGATAAAGAAAGCTTTGATAAATTAAAGGGGAGCTATGTTGATTACCTCGATAGCTTGCAAGGGGCTGGCTTTAAAATTAAAAATCCTAATGCAACTCAGACTTGCGGATGCGGGGAGAGCTTTGGATAGATTCTTTAATCAAAATAAAATAGTAAAGGAATTCTGTAGAGATAGAGGGTTGAGATTTAAGATTCTTGGAGAATGAATTACAACGGATTTATCCTGTGCTCTCTTCTAATCTTTTCCAGAAATTTAGTCCCACTCATAGGGATAGTTATGTGTTCAATACCTTTAAACATCTCATTAACCTTCTTCATTTTTTCAGGGGTTATATCTTTCTCTGTATAAAGAACTTCTCCGTTTGAAATTTTCTTTTGCTTTTGCATATTTAGTAATAGGTTAACATTGTTTTTAAAGCTTTCCTCTCATAATTTAATCTGCTTTCCCCTAAACCTATCATGGCAGCTACAGGGACAATAGATATTTCCTGCTGGCAGATGCCCGCATTTACTGCAGGGCTTTATTCTTTCTTCCATTTCACACCCTTATCAGTATCTTCAAGAAGGATTCCTTGTTTTTTCAATTTTTCCCTGATTTCATCTGCTTTTTTGAAATCTTTTCTCTTCCTTGCTTTTTCTCTTTCATTAATTAATTTTCTAATTTCATTTGAAACTTTTTTTTCTTTCAAATCTAGAACATTGAAAACTTTATTAAACCCGAGCATTAAATCATAACTTTTCTTTCCCCCTCCTTTTTTATTAACTAGATTCATAAAATCAAAAATAACAGCAAATGCCTGAGGTGTGTTAAAATCATCATTCATCGCATCCAAAAATTTTTCCTTTGTATTTTTTATTAAATTCAAATCATCTTTTTTCTTGCTTTTCTTTAAATTCAAGACAAAATTATTTAATCTCTCCAAGGAATTCTTGCTTTGCTCCAATAAATCCAATGAGAAACTAATTGGAGTTCTATAGTGGTTTGAGGCGAAAAAATATCTTATAACTCTTCCATCATATTTCTCAAGTGCTGCTCTAATAGTTATAAAATTCCCTTTCGATTTGCTCATCTTCTCTTTATTGATGTTTAAGAAAGCGGTATGAAGCCAATATCTTACTAAGGGTTTTTTGCCAGAAATGGATTCCATCTGCGCTATCTCTGCTTCATGATGTGGAAAGATAAGATCAACTGCGCCTCCATGAATATCATACTGCTTTCCTAATTCTTTCTCGGTTATTGCAGTGTCTTCTATATGCCATCCTGGCCTGCCTTCTCCATATTTCCATTTCCATACCGGCTCATTTGGTTTTGAAAACTTCCACAAGCAGAAATCCCCTCTGTTTTTTTTCTCGGAATTTTCGTCTATTCTCGAAACTGCATCTTCTGCTTCTTCTTTTTTTCTTCTTGCCAGCTTTCCATATTCTTTGAATTTTTTTAAATTAAAATAATATCCGTCTGAAATCTTGTAAGCAATTTTCTTTTTTATCAGCCTTTCAACCTGGCTTTGAATTTCCTTGATATAATCTATTGCTCGAGCATATTTGCTTACCGAATTAACTTGCAATGATTCCATATCTTTCATGTATTCCTCTTCGTATTTTCTTGCCAGTTCTTTCCATGAAATATTTTTCTCTCTTGCTCTTTGTATTATCTTATCATCGACATCCGTTATATTCTGCAGATAGAAAACCTTGTATTTGAGATAGCGGAGATATTTTGCAACTATATCAAACTGGATATAAGTTTTTGCGTGGCCTATGTGAGATAAATCATAAACTGTCGGGCCGCATACAAAAAAATTTATCTTTTTATCTTTTATTGGCTTGAAAACCTCTTTCTTCCTTGTTAAGGTGTTATAAACTTGCAATCCCATTAAAGAATATAAATAAATGAAGTTTATAAAATTTGTTAAGAAACGATTTTGACTCTCTGCACCATCTTGCCTCTTTCCATTTCATATTCCAGTCTTTTCCTATACTCCGGATTTACTTCTGTCACTCTATAAACCCTTCCATCCTCTAAGAATTCTGGATCTACATATCTAAACTTTTTCTTTAGCTCGAAGGTACCTTCTGGATCCTCGACAATATCAAATTTACTTTTTAATAAATTCAAATTCTCTCTAACAGTTGGATTTTGAGATCCTTCTAATTTTTCCAGAACAGCGAAATCGTCTGTGAACAAATCTTCATATGATACAATACAGTCTTGCATTGCTGATTTTAAGGCTTCAGATAGAAGCCTCCATCTGGTCTTAAATTCTATAGCTCCCCAGTGTTCCGTCTGGCAGGCCATATAATCCCTTGCAAAAATCTCAGCAGCCCCTCTATTATTAAACATAATTCTTCCATTTGCAATCAACGAATCTCTAACAAGAGAAACGCCGCCAGGATTCCTATAAAGCGCCATCTCCCTCAGAGCATAATCAACACGATCAGCACATAATAATGGGGCTTCTTGTTCCAACAATGGATAATTTTCATGATGGGTGATTCTTGATACATCAAAGCCATTGCTGTCAAGTATCACTGGAAGAGAAGAATTCATCATCCTTTCATGAAAGACTTCATCCTGATGGTTCTCTTTTAGCTCACTCCCATATATCCAGTCAATTAGATGAGAAAAAGCTGAATGAGAGACATCATGCAACAAACCAGCGATTTGCTCCTCTAAACCAGCTCCCACTTGTTTAAGCAATAGCAAAACGCCGAGAGAATGCTCATATCTCGAATACGTTGGAAAATTATAAAGATGAGATGGCATCCCAAATTGACTAATTCTTTTCAGCCTGTCTAGTTCTGGAGTTTCTATTAATTCTAATAAGATTGGCGCTGTTAATTCCTGCTCTCCATATACTCTGTCTAGAATTTTCATTAATTAAAAACCTTAAAATTTAGTTTAAAAAGATTTATAGTTTGGAAGACTACATAAAATTAGAGTGTGCAACTTACGAAGATATCTTTAAATAAAAGTTTAATCATGCAGATTAACATGATATTTGAGATTAGCGCCGGATTAATGACTCTCATCATTATTTTTGGTGTTTGGGAGGCAATATGGAAAGGGATTGCCTTATGGAAATGCGGAAGGAATAATCAATTAAAGTGGTTTATTTTCATTCTTATATTTAACACTGTCGGAATACTGCCCATTGTTTATTTATTATTTTTCCAGAAAAAAAGAAAATAGTATAAGAAAAACACCCCGTGACAAAAGACTTTAATTTTTGCCACTTTGTGGGGTAGCAGCAACATGGCTTTGCAAATTTTCTCCGATTGTGTCCCAAGCACATGGCTTATTTTGTTTTTTACAGGACTATGATTTGGACTGAATTGTGGGAGAGGTTTTGCTAATTTCTTCGATAGAAGACAATGCTTCTTCAATAGCATTTATCTTTTCATCATAAATCTGCTCTTTCTCTTTAATTCTTTCTTTCATATTTTGAAATGCCTGAATTGATTTTTCAATTAATCTCTCTTTTCCTCTCCTTTCTCTATTCATATCCTCTTCAATGTCCTTATTCCAATTATCCAAGTCTTTCTTCAACTCATCTATCTTCTGCTCTTTATGTTTAAGCTCCTCTTTGAGCTCAGACTTAGCAGTCATAATATCTAATTTTCTCTGAGTTAATCTTTCAACAATGCTGTATCTTGATTGGCTTTCTGACATTTTATTTTCTCCAGACTATTTTTCTGAAAACAATTGCTTAAATACATATAACGCATGTTTTTGTGGGTGCAAAAGGAGAGTTACCATGAACTTAATATAGGAGATATAATCCATCATATTTCATTTTATCCAATGTAATCTGGATTCTCAACAATTTGTGTTATTTCAGGCACCCTATATCGAAAGAATGCAACTCCCACAATCGTCGGCTTCTTGCAAAAAGGGCATTTGAAATAAAATCTTGACTCGTCTAAAAAACATTTTAGTAAATCAGGTGTGTTTATGCTTTTCCTAACACCAAATTTCAGCTTTAATTCAACCCAAAAGACCCTATTGCAATTTTTGCATTGAGCCTCTAATCCTTTAACCATTATTAATTATAATTAACCCAAGAGCTTTCTCATTATTAGTCTGAGATATTCTAATATACCTAATATAATTTTAAACACCAAAAATTTTTCAGAAATAATCATTTAAATACGAATAGCGTATGTTTTTACACCCTCAGGAATTCCCGTTATTTGATTTTTCTTTTTCATCCAAATAGGTTATCATAATAGGTCTGTTGCTGTCATCTTCTCCCAAGTAACTGTATAAAACCTGGCCTTTTTTCAAACAGTTACCAACTACAACTAGTTTGTTTATAGAGATACTAAAAGTAGCTCTTTTCTGACTTACTTTACTTCTCCATCCGATGTTTTGGAATTTTATTTTCATTTTTATATCTATTTTTTCAGCGCCAGGGACGGGATTTCCGTGGTAAACAATTCGAACCCGCGAAACATCCTGCGGGATGTTTACCTAACTATCAATCAGGCGCTTTAAACCTGACTCAGCCACCTTGGCATTACTGAAACGAAAAGATTATAAAGTTTTAATTCTCTTTAAACAGCACTGCGGGGTGTTTACTCGGTTTAAGTTCAGCGCTTTAATCTGTTGGTGGCTCAGCCACCATTCTTTCATTTAAATTAGTCTTATCAAACTATTAATAGCTATTATTGGTAACCAATATAAGGAACTAATAATATATAAACCTTTTGGTTCTTAATCATATCATGTATCCCGTCAAAAGAGAAAAAATAATTCATGATAAAGTTCTGGAAACATTAAGGAGCAATCCAAAAGGGTTTACAATGACGGAGCTGGTTAGAAATACAAAATTTTCTAGAAAAGCAATTGAAAAGCATTTACAAGTTTTGATTCTTGAAAATGAAATCTACATGAAACAATTTGGTGTTACAAAAGTTTATTATCCTAATCATAGAATCCATCATTTCGATTTCGAAAAAATAAGCTACAATAACAAGACAATCTGGTTTGATATTCTGGAAAATGAATATGGCAGATACTTATTAATTCAAAAAAAGAAAAAAGAGGATGGTGAATGGGTTCATGAGCACTCGATAACAATCCCCTTGGAGCAGTCTAAAGAGTTTCTAAATGCTTTAAATAAAGTTTTGAATTCTGCAAGGATGAAAACTTTGGTAAAAAAAAGAATGAACTAGATTTTTTCTTTTAGCGATTCTATGTTTTTCCTTTCTGCATCTCTAATAATCTTTTTAATAATTTTTTAACGTCTGGAAGGATTTCTTCTGCCTCGGCGAGTGAGAAGCACTTCTTTTGCATGATGTAACTGCAGTATGTTTAGTTGATTTTTATAGCTTGCTAAAGCTTTTAAATGCTGTTTTTTTTATAATCTCTCATGAATGAAACTAATTCAAGAAGGACTTACTTGAGGGAAACTAGAGATTCTCAACCATTGTCTAGAGAAGAAGAAGTTGAATTAGCTAAAAAAATTAAGAATGGAGACGAGTCAGCCTTGGAAAAATTAGTTAGGGCCAATTTAAAATTCGTTATAGGTATTGCCAACGAATACCAACATATGGGGCTGGATATGCCCGAATTGATTTCAGAGGGGAATTATGGCTTAATGGTGGCTGCCAGAAGATTTGATGAGACAAGGGGATTTAAATTTATTACTTATGCTGTCTGGTGGATAAGGCAAGCAATTCAATCTGCTTTGCGTGAAGATAGAAATGTGCATAGACCGACTAATAGATTATCCAACTACTCTAAAATTAACAAGAGATATGGAAAGTTGTCTAACCGAATAGGGAGAGAGCCTACTGATGATGAAATTGCCGAGGAAATTGGTATATCCGCAGACGATATTAGGGCAGCTTCTTTTTCTATAAGCCCAGAAATAAGCTTGGATGCCCCATTCAAAGATATGGATGATAAGAACTTGTATGATGTTCTTTCAAGTGAAAATGTCGACCCGATTAGGAGATTAGAAGAAGAGGATTTAAGGGATTATGTTAATGAGATGCTGGGAAAATTGGGCAGGAGGGAATCCGCCATTATTCGAAAGTATTTTGGCTTTGACGGGAAAGAGCCCATGACTTTGGAGCAGATAGGGAGCGAATTTAGACTGTCAAAAGAGAGAATAAGGCAAATAAAAGCGAGGGCATATGGTGAAATTAGAAAGAGAAACAAAGCTGAAACTGTGAAAGATGAAATTATATATTAAAACTTACGGGTGCCAGGCAAATATTGCAGACTCAGAAATGATGGCTGGAATCCTAAAACAAAACTATCATAAATTAACTGATAATGAAGACGAAGCCGATACCATCCTTGTAAACACCTGCTCTGTCAAGAATGCGACTCAAAGCAAGGAGATCCATTACATAAAAGAAAAATCAAAAGCCAAAAAAGTTATTGTCGGGGGCTGCCTGACGAAAACATTGGATATACGGAAGCATGCTCCTGAAGTAGCTGCTGTTTTTGACACAAATTCTATTCTGAAAATTCCTGAAATATTGCACACAGAAAAGGATCATTTTTCAAATGAAAAGGAAAACAGGATAGCTGCGCCTATTATAAGAAAGGATAAAAGTGTTGGAATAATCCCTATAGGTGAAGGATGCCTGAATAGCTGCACTTTCTGCGGAACAAAATTAGCTCGCGGAAATTTAAGGTCTTACAGGATAGGAGACATAAAAAGAAGTTTTGAAAAAGTAGTTGGAGAAGGATGCAGGAAAATTTATTTGACTTCCCAGGACAATGGGTGCTATGGCTTTGACATAAAAACAAATCTTCCAGAACTATTAAATGAATTAACAACAATAGAAGGGGATTATAAGATAAGGGTTGGAATGATGAACCCATGGCATTTAACGAAAATTCTTCCTGGATTAATTGATGCATACAGATCAGAAAAGATTATGAAGTTCCTGCATATTCCTGTGCAATCGGGCTCTGAAAAACTCCTGAAAGATATGAAAAGAATCCACACAGTTGAAAGCTTTAAGACGGCAGTTAATGAATTCAGAAAATCATTTCCAGATATCACGATAGCAACCGATATCATTGTTGGCTATCCGTCAGAAACCGAACAAGATTTCAATCTAACTTATAATCTGATAAAGGAAACAAAACCCCAAGTGCTGAACATTTCCAAATTCTCTTCTCGGCCTGGAACAGCGGCTTCTAGGTTGAAACAACTTCCTTCAGAAATAATTAAGGAAAGGGCAGTTAAATTGAACAAGCTTTATTGCGAAATTAGAAAAGAAATTATTGCAAACGATATTTTAAAGCAAATAAATGTTTAAATAATTAAAGGCTAAAAATTTCTGGATGAAACAATATCACGGGCTTTTAAGGGAGATTCTAGTCCATGGAGAAGTCCAGTATGAGCCAAGAACAGAGGAGTATATTCTAGGAATCCCCGGTTGTCAAAGAATTTACGACTTAAGAGAGGGTTTTCCTTTGATGACTACTAAAAATGTTCCTATTAGACTCCCTGCAGAGGAATTGTTTTGGAAACTAAGAGGAGAGAGAAGTGTAAAATCTTTATTTGACAAAAATATTCATATCTGGGATGCAAATGCTTTTCAAAAATATCTCCAGAATAATAAACTAGATAAAGAAATTACAAAGCATACTGAAAGATGGGCTGAAGAATTTAAAACGTGGAAGGAAAGGCTTGCTAAAGGAGAAGAAGGTGGTGATTTAGGTCCTGTTTATGGCTATCAGTGGAGGCACTGGAAGAGGGCGGTATTTGTTCCAAGGCATGTTGAAGGGATAGGGTTGATGCATGATCAGTGGAAAATAGATGAAGTAGATCAATTAAATAAATTATTAGAGGGTATTAAAAACAAACCAGGCTCAAGATATCATGTATTAAATGCGTATAATGTCGGAGACTTAGAAGATATGGCTCTAGGGCCCTGCCCATTTTGGCACCAGTTTACAATCTATAATAAACAATTAGACCTGCATATGGTTCAAAGATCTTGTGATACTTTTCTGGGGATCCCTTTCAATATAGCCCAGGATTCTTTATTGGCTCATATGGTAGCTCAAGAAACGGGATTAGAAGCAAGGAGATTTATACACACAACAATAAATACTCATCTTTATTTAGGAGTTCCACCAAGATCTGATTTTTGGAATAACCAAAGCAATGTTGCAGAATTTCAGAAAAGAGTTAGGAGTGTATCTAAGAGAGAAGATTATAAGGATGTGAGGGACTGGTATTTAAAACATGTTGCTGAAGAAAGCGAATTGGACTTTGGAAAAGACCATATTCCGGATGTGTTGAGTCAGTTAGCTAAAAGGCCTAGAGATTTGCCAAAATTAGAACTAGAAAATATTCCTTTATACGAGGCCATAAAAAAGCCTGCTGAAGAGGTAGTCGGTGTTTCTGGTTATTATCCTCACTGGTGGAAAACAAATTCTGTGATGGCGGCTTAAAAATGAGTTTAGACTTAAAAATTATTGCTGCTGTTGCTGAAAATAGAGTAATTGGGAGATATGGAGGAATACCATGGGATCTTCCTGGAGATCTAATAAGATTTCAAAGATTAACCTCTGGAAAGCCGGTTATTATGGGGAGGAGAACTTTTGATTCTATTCATAAAAGATTGAGAAGACCATTGCCCAACAGAGATAATATTGTATTAACCAGAAACAGAGAGTTTGATTCTGCGGGGATATTCCTTGTTTATTCATTTGAAGAGGCTTTGAATATTGCTAGCGATTTAAATGATGAAGCTTGTGTTATCGGAGGCAGTACCCTTTATGGGTTAGCTTTAGAATCTCCTTTAACAAGAAGCATGGCAATAACTGAAGTTCATAAAGAATTTTATGGAGATGCTTTTTTCCCGGAATTTGGAGATGAATGGGAGGAGACCCATAGGGAATACCTGGCTTATGTAAACAGAGAAGGGGAGGAAATTAGATATAGTTTTGTAGACTATAAAGGATAAAATGCCTCGCGGTTTGTTCGTTGTTCTAGAAGGCGGAGACTATTCTGGAAAGGGAACTCAGGCAGTTAAATTAGCTGAACACATTCTCAATTTATCTGAGGACAATGATGTATTAATCACCCATGAGCCTACTTGGAGGGCTAAGGAGATAAAAAGGAGGCTTGCCGAGGATGAAAGCGCTTATTCTGATGCTGAAAAAATGGCTGGGTTTTATGTTGAAGATAGAAGGATTCATTCTAGGGATATAATAGACCCTAATTTAGATAATGGCGTTATTGTTATTGGCAACAGGTATTACCTATCCACTCTATTTTATCAATCAATACAAGGGGTTTCCTTATCCAGGCTGGTAGACATGCATATGCATCCTGAAATATTAACCCCTGACCTAACTTTATTATTGGATATAACTCCTAAAACCGGGGATAAAAGGGCTGAAAAGAGGGAAAGGGCTCCGGAGAAAAAATTTGAAAGAAAAATGTTTAGAGACCTTGTATATCAAAAATATTTGGAGATAATACACTCAGAAAAATACCGGGGAATATTTGACCCGATAGAGATTATAAATGGGAATGAATCTGCAGACGAAGTATTTAACAATATTAAGAATGTTTTTAATCCTGTTTATGAAAAATGGAGAGAAAGCAGATAATTTTCCAACTAATCAATTGTTTAACATTTACCAAGATATCCTTATATATTACCCTAATAAAAACATCTGAAAATGGATGAAGAGACTTATCAAAAGGGAGAGAGGATAAAAATTATTTATGACAATGGCAAAAAAGGGGAGGAAATAGGAGTTTATTTAAGAACAGACTTTGAACACTATGTATTCTCCTCATTAACGAATCCTAGAGCAGAAATCTTTGTATCAAGACATCATGCAAAAATTAAAAAATTAACAAAAAAAGAGCAGCAGCAATTAGAAGAAATAGCTAGTCATTAACTTTCTCAATCTTTATGGCTTCAACCGGGCAGATTTCTTTTGCTTCCTCATTTTTGGCTAGTTCCTTGTCGGATATTATTGATTTTTTTACTTTTGCTTTAGTATTGTCGTCATTCATTGCAAAATTTTCCTCGCAAACTGAAATGCAGGCGTTGCATGCAATGCATTCATCCGTGACGTAAACTTTGTGCTTTGGCATACTGTCTTAACAAAGTCAATATTTATAAAGTTTTCAGTTTACTCAATTTATTCATTGATAATCATAGATTTCTACTCTTTCATCCAATATTTCTAATTTTATTCCTGCTTTGTTGAATAATTCTTCAGATTCTTTTTCTGCATGATACCTTTTTTCAGCTACTACTCTTTTTATTCCTGAATTAATTATTAGCTTCGCGCATGTTGAACAAGGAGTCATCTTACAATAAACTGTTGCTCCATCTATAGAGACCCCGAGTTTTGCTGCCTGGCAAATCGCATTTTGTTCTGCATGTGTTGTTCTTACACAATGCTGTGTTTTTGTTCCATCTTCATGAACCATGGTTTTCATCTGGTGTCCCACTTCATCGCAATGAAGAATCCCTGTCGGGCTTCCAACATATCCCGTAACTAAAATTCTTTTATCTTTGGTAATTACACAACCGCTTTTTCCTCTATTGCAAGTTGCCCTTAATGCTACTGTTTTTGCAATCTCCATGAAGTATTCATCCCAGCTGGGTCTAGGACTTCTGTTTTTTATTTCAGCATATATCTTATCTACTTCATTTTTAAGATCATTTAGATCCCCGTTGTTTTCTATTCTGAAATCTGCCAATTCGATGCATTTTAGTAAATTCGACTTGGTTGGATCCTCCGAAGTTGTTTCTATTTTTTCATCTTCTGCAAATTTCTCAAAGGTTATATTATCTGTCGAACTTTTCCTTTGCTTAACTCTTTCATATCTTTTTTTAATGTCAGCATCAATTGCAATTAAATGAAAAGCCCCCTTATTTTTTAAAACTTCAACTTCTCCAACAGACCTTAAACTTTCTATTACACCGTCTTTAGTTCCATTTCTTGCTTTTTCATATAATCTTTCTACTATATAACCGGGGGAATTTTCTTCCCTCAATTTGTTTGCTATGAAAAGTAAATTATCTCTGTTAACTAGTAAATTTCTTTTTTCTAATTCTTGTGTTAAAAAATCCCTAACTGAGAAATGGGCAAATCCTTTTTGTTTTAGAAATTCAACAACAGTTCCTTTTCCAGCCCCTAAAGTTCCTGTAATTCCGATTATCATCAAGATTTAAAAATAGAATAATTATAAAAGGATTTTCGTAATGAAGAGTATATGTGATGAGTATATTAACATGTTGAGTAACCACAGGAATGACACCTTTTACAACCCTCCTCAAAAGTTAGTCTTCCTACTTCACATTCCGGACATATAATCCCATAAGTCTCGTTACTTTCTTGTTCTCGCCCTGCTTTTTGAGATTCTCCTTCTTTTTCAGGGTCGTATTTCTTCCATTCCCTTTTACCAGAAAATCTTTTTAAAATCTCAGAAGCATTTGCATCAAATTCCTCGGGATTTACTTCTCCCGTCAATAGCCCCTTAACCACCCCTTGTTTTTTTGCTATAATATACTTGGTAAGTGCTTTAGCAAACCCCATCTCAAGGGTATCAATTCTTCCCCCCCTTGTTGCCATAGAAATACCAGAGCCTATCCCTTCTAGTTGGTCTATTATCCTCTCTAAATCTCCTCCACTCTTAAGCCACATGGATGTTAACCTTCCCAATCCCTCTAATGTCGCAATCTCCTGCCCCCCTGCATTCCCTATAGTTGAAAAGGTTTCTACAGGTGCATAATCTCTTTGTGGATCTACGACTAAGGTTATGTGCATATTTCCAAAAGGTGTTTGCTGTCTTAGTCTTAAAGAAGGCATTGTTGCTGGAAGCTTTAACGGGTTTTTAATTGTGCCATAAACAGGCTCTTTAGATTCTTTTCCATGCCCCGCCACTAATACTTGAATTGGTTTTGCTCCATCCCTATATACGGTTATTCCTTTCAAACCATTCTTCCATGCTAAGAAGTAAGCATTTTTAACATCTTCAACTTTTGCATCATGTGACATATTTATTGTTTTACTTACCGCATTATCAGTAACTCTTTGGAAAGCTGCCTGCATTTTTACGTGTGCCTCATAAGGGAGGTCATGAGCGGTTTTAAAAATCTCTTTCAAATCGCTTGGTATTGCATCTATGCCTTGAATGCTTCCGCGATTTTTGTTTATTGCCGGTATTAGTTCTTCTAAATTCAATCCTCTTTTTTTAGCTTCTCTCACAAAGCTGGGAAGTGTATAAAGAAGTTTGTCTCCCCCCCGTATATGTTTCTCCCAAGTTACTGCAAAAAAAGGCTCTATTCCAGATGCAACATCATAAATCATAGATATTGTTCCTGTTGGAGCAATTGTTGTCCTATCCACGTTCCTTACTCGGTTCTCCGGGCTACCATCGTCATATTCGCTCCCTTCAAATGCAGGAAAAACATTCTTTTCTTTAGCTAATTCTACAGATGCTTTCTTTGCCGTCACTGTTATAAACCCCATAAGGTTTTCTGCGAGGGTATATGCTTCCACAGAATCATATGGTATTCCTAACTCTACTAACATATCTGCCCAACCCATAACCCCCATTCCTATCCTTCTATGATTCAAAACTGTTTCTTCGACTTCAGGAATTGGACCTTTGTTAGCATCGTTTACATTATCCATAAATCTTGTTGATAATACTACTGTTTTTTCTATTCTATCATAATCAACTTCTCTTCTTCCATCTTTTCCAGTTTTTATCATCGTTGCTAACACTAAACTTCCTAAATTGCATGCATCATAATTATGCAACGGTTGTTCTCCGCATGGATTCGTTGCCTCCATTGGTCCTTTATTTGGAAGGGGATTATCCCTGTTAATCGCATCTAGGAATATCATTCCAGGGTCTCCTGTTTCCCAAGCTAGTTTTGCAACAGTTTCTAAAACATAAGGGGAATAAAGTTGAACCGTTCCGTCTTCTGCAATCCTTCCAGCAATTTCTCCAGAATAGGAGTCAATAACCCTTGTTTTTCCCAGTACAACTTTGCCGCCTTTTGTATCTAATTTCAATGATGCAGGTTTTGGCTCTGAGCCCACTTCCGCCCCACCGACTTTATTTTCTTCTATGTTTCTTACAATTTGTTCAAGATTTGCATAATGGAATTTTTTTCCTCTAGGGAACTCTAGGTTGTGATAGTCATTACCTCCTACGGCTTCCATAAAAGTATCTGTAGCGCCTATTGAAACATTAAAATTAGTTATTTCGCCTCTTGCCGCTTTAGCATAAATAAAATCCATAATATCTGGGTGAGTAACATCAACAATCCCCATATTTGCCCCCCTTCTATTGCCGGAATTTATTATTTCAGTTTCCTTGTCAAATTGTCCAATAAATGAAACAACCCCTGATGCGATTCCTTTTGATTTTTGTACATATGTTCCCCTCGGTCTTAATTCTGAGAAATTATATCCTGTTCCGCCACCATTTTTATGGATCATTGCTGCATCTTGTATAGACTTATATATCCCCCTTAAATCATCAGGAACGGGTAACACATAACAATTAAATAACCCTTTAATGTGAGTCCCGGCATTAGTCCATATTCTCCCGGCAGGAGAGAATTCCGCATTTGCAATCATGTCATAAAATTGTTTTGTAGTTTCATCAACAAATTCTTGAGACCTTCCGTATTGTAATTCCACTTCAGCCATTGTCCTAGCCATTCGATAAATGGCTTCAGCAGGTTTCTCTACTATCTCCCCAACTTCGTTTCTTACAAGGTATTTTTTTTCTAAAGCATATAATTGATTAAAACTTAAACCCCCTACAAATTTCCCAGAACCAACATAATCGGGATAACTTCTACTTCCATTAACTGTTCTTTCTTTTGAAGCTATTGTTTCCAGATCATTCATTATTTATCACCCCTATTTTTTAATCTCCTTTATCTCCTTTTCAAAATCTTTTACATCCTTAAAGCTCCTGTAGACAGAAGCAAACCTGATATAAGCAACCTTATCAAGCTTTTTCAGCGCATTAATCACCTTCTCGCCTATTTTTTCGCTTTTTATTTCAGTTGTTTTTAATTTTCGCAAGTCACTTTCAATCCTGCTGACGATGATGTCAATCTGCTCCAACGTGACAGGCCTTTTTTCGCACGCCCTCAATACCCCCTTTCTTATCTTTTCCTTGTCAAACGGCTCTTTCCTTCCATCCTTCTTTATAACAACAATGTCAATGTGCTCAACCCTTTCATACGTTGTAAATCTCTTCTCGCACTTCAGGCATTCCCTCCTGCGTCTTGTTGCTTCAAACTCAGCGGTTTCCCTCTTGTCAACAACTTTTGTTTCTGTATTCCCGCAGTAAGGGCATTTCATTTGTATACAATATATTGTGTATCATCAAGCAATCAACAACAATATATTGATTTTTGGAAAGACTAGTTATTTATAAAGATATATAATCTGTGAAATGTAGTTTTGTATTATTATTTTGTTAAATATTCTTTCAGCGGCTCTAATGCAATTCCTGACCAGCCTTCAACAGTGAATTCAGCAGACGCGCAGATTTCTTCCAATTCTCCAATGGATTTGAAGCCGCCGCTTTTTATTTCATGATCCTTCGGCTCTATTCTTGTAGAGTCTGTATCTATAATGTATAAAATACCAAAATGCACCCTGCCAACTTCATCCAAATCATCATTAATGTAACCCAGAACTCTCACGCCAAGAACCTTTCCATCCATCTCTACTTCTTCATTTAACTCGCGCAACAAACTAGCCTTAATTGGATCCTTGATTCTCTCTTCAACTTTCTCAATATGGCCACCGATGCCCCAAGACCATTTATCATGCAGCCTCTCCTCTCCCCCTTTCTGAGACCTTTGATAAGCAAAAACTTTTTTCAACTCTGGGTTTACAATCATTGCATACCCTATCGGCTGTTTATGATCAAAATCTATCTCAATAGGGCCTCTTCTTACAAATTTATAATGATTTAAGATTCTGGAAACATAATCCGCGTCAGCATGTTTTTTAAAGCCCTGAAAATGATCACCATGAAACAAATTGCTGTTTTCCACAGCCATTATGAACATATTATATTTATCAGAGTTCAAGATATCACCCCACACCTCTATCCCGGGACAGGTAGTTATCGCCAATTTGTTGACTAATCACTGCTAAAATCATCTTCTTTATAAATATTTATCCAGCATAAAACAAGGTTTTAAATATCTCTTTCTCTATTATGAGTTTATGTCTATAGCAATAGCAAAACATAGGATAAGAAAATTATTTTCTGAAGCAGATAAAGCATTTCAAAAAAACCCCAAATTAGCTGACAGGTATGTTGAGCTTGCAAGAAAAATAGGAATGAAGATGAATTTACGTTTTCCGAAAACATTGAAGAGAAAATTCTGCAAGCACTGCGATCATTACTTAAAGCCGGGAGTAAACTCAAGAGTAAGAATACACAAGCACCGCGTAACCATCTATTGTTTAAACTGCAAAAAATTTACAAGAATACCGATAAAGCCCAAGAAGAATTAATTATTTGTCGGTTTTATTATAGAACATATGTTCTAAAACAGACCTATCTAAAATTCTATATTTCCAATTAAACCAAAAGTTAATATCTAAATCTCTTCTCATAGTTTTTATGATCCATCCATTCTAGAATTATTGATACTACTACAATCTCATCTCTCTCAATAGAGTACAATAATCTCCAAGCACCAGGCAGATCATATTTCCATAAGTTCTTAACATTATATCTTTTAATGTACTCTTTGGGGATTAATCTTTTAGGTATTTGTATACCGCAAAAAGCATTTCTCTCGATATCTTCAAATGCTCTGATTAAAAATCTGTATAGACTGTCTTCTGTTTCTTTAAGTTTTTCAAAAGAATTTTTCAAATTTTGATCAACGAATTTTACATTAGAAGGAAGAATCATCTTTTCCAAAATAGCTCCTTGTATTTTAAATGCTCTTTTACACTTTTTGGATAATATATCCATCCTATTTTTCCCTCAGAATCTATCGATATTTTTCTAGAGAGGATTAGGTAATCTATTATAACACAGAAAGTTTGATACATCATCTTATTTGGTAAATGCTCCCATAGGGACCTTTTCTTAAATTCCCCATCATGCTCCCTGATAAACAATTCAACCATCAATACAGTATCTAATCTTGGATAGCGCAAGATTTCCCTTCTTGTTTTTATTATCTCCTTTAACATGTTATATCAACTGATATAACTGGTTTAAATACCTTTCCATTACGAAATTGTGAGATATATACAAGAATACCGATAAAGCCCGAGAAATCCTAGGAAGAATTAATTAATTCAACATCTTTTTGCCGGTTTCTAATTACTCCTGTTTTAAACCAGACATCAATAAACTCTTTTTTCATTCTAAATTTTTTACCAACTCAAAGCTTCTAACTCTATCTTCGACGACATAGACTCTAAAATTTTTAATGTTTTTTATATACGGGCTGAGAATTTCTTCTTTAGTGACGTCATTCCCTTCATTCAGAAAATTAAAGCTAGGAATTATGATTAATTTTTTATTTTTATATCTCCCGACCAAGAAGCACTTAAATTTTTCATCTGGTCTAGGTTTAAAACTGATAGCCGGATGCTCATGGCCAATAACAATAATTTTTGAATCGTCATTGATTATCTTGTCTCCGTGCACTAACAGAATGCCGTTAACTTTGTATTTTTCTATGACCTCGATGCCTCTTTTTTTGCTTATCGGTCCCAGGATTGTATCGTGATTCCCCTTTATCAGAATAACTTTTCCTTTCTCCAGTAAAAAATCCAGAACTTTTAATGTATCCCGCCATTCCTGATCAGAAATAGTTCCAAATTCGTGCTTCACATCTCCAATCAAAATTATTTTTTTGACTTCAACTTTGGAGAAAATACTTTTTAATCTTTTAATTACTTCTTGAATATCAAACCTCGGAATTAAAAAGCCCTGCTTCTGCAAAGCTTCCTCCAATCCAATATGTATATCTCCGATTACAAGAACTTTTTCTTTTCTCAAATACAAGCAGAGGTCAATTATTTCAATGTTCTCTAAAATTTCCATTAAGCAAATCTAAGAAAAACAACTTTTTAAGTATTCCCCTGCAAAATCATTCTATTCTTATTTATCTAGTTCAACGTTAACAGCTTTTGGACCTCTATCGCCCTGCTCTACATCGAATTTGACCTTGTCATTTTCATTTAGAACAGTTCCGGCCTTTAATCCTGTCTGATGAACAAAGTAATCTTTCCCGTCATCTCCAGTTATAAACCCGAAGCCCTTCATTGCGTTAAAAAACTTTACAATTCCGTTCATTTTTAGTTCTCCTTGTCTTTAATTTTTTCGCATTTGTCGCAGTAGGCTCTTTTTGAATCTCTTCTGCCAACTACAAATCTTGCCCTGCAACGCCTGCAAAAATTGATCATGTTATACTCTACCATCTTGAATTATATCTCCCCCCGAAATCAGCTCTTTTATTTTTGCTATTATGAAATCTTCCGCCGTCTTTAAAACCGTTATTCTTTGAGATGATTACCCTTTCAAGTTTTGGCTGATTTATCTTTTCAACATTGAATGTGCTGTAATTTCTCAGGACTCTTGCAAAGCTATCGTGATCTTGTTCAGAAATCAAATTAACAACTCTGCCGCTTTCCCCGGCCCTTGCAGTCCTTCCAATCCTGTGAACATAATCTTTTGGATCCTTCGGCATTTCATAGTTATAAATATGTGAAATATTCTCGATATGCAGCCCTCTTGATGCAACATCAGTGCAAACTAATACACTGGCTTTTGCATTGCTAAACGAGCTTATCATGCTGCTTCTCTTGTTTTGCGTCAGCCCGCCGTGAATTGCTAATGCGTTAACATTATTTAACCTAAGATTTCTTACAACGAAATCAGTAGTATGCCTCGTATTGCAGAAAATCATCGCAAGCCCCTGGTTTTCATTTTTTAATAGATTAACAAGCAGCGGCAGTTTTAACCCTCTTCCGGCATTGTAATAAACCTGTTTTAACTTGCCCGGGTCAACTAGGTTTTTAGCTGAAACCTTGATTGGGTATTGCATATACCTGTTAGCCAGGTGTTTTATCTCTTCTGGTATTGTTGCAGAGAAAAATAAGGTCTGTCTTTTTCTAGGGCAGCTTTGCATAATCCTCTCAACGTGTTTTATAAACCCCATGTCCAGCATCCTGTCAGCCTCATCCAAAACCAGTATTTTAACTCCTGAAAGGTCAACAGTTCTCTGCTTCATATGATCAAGCAATCTGCCTGGTGTTGCAACAACAACTTCTGTTCTTTTCAAGGCAGTCATCTGCGGGTTTATTGAAACCCCGCCATAGACAGCAATGGCTTTTATCCTCCTTCTTTCAGAAAGACTGTTTATGGATTCTTTTACTTGCTCAGCAAGCTCTCTTGTAGGGACTAAGACTAATGCCTGCAGCCCCCTATTAGGAACAACCTGGTCTAGAATTCCGCACCCAAAAGCCAATGTTTTTCCAGAGCCTGTAGCGCTCTCTCCAATAATGTCTTTCCTCTTCATAATCAAGGGGATGCTTTTCTCCTGGATTTCAGTAGGCTGAGTATGGCCTATTCTCTCTATAGTCTTTAATAACTCATCACTTATGTCTAAATTTTCAAATTTCATTTCATTCTCCTTTAAAATAGCACTTGTTTGAGAAAAAGCGAAATGTTAATCTTATTAAGCAAGTGCTTTCTCGTAAAATATGCCTATTTTTCTAATAATAATCATGAATCTGCACTATTTAAGGCTTCCGATTGTAATACATTGTAACATTAACGGTTGGTCTTGCTCTTTAAAAATCGTAAAACTCTAGATAGAAATAAAATTTATTTATAGATCAAAGGGATTATAACCCTTACCCTTTAGCCATGCATAATATGTAGATACTACCGGTCCACCAACATATTCAGATAGTTTTAAGTGTCCTCCTTCAATTTTACTGATAGTTACTATTGCCTTACTTGGCAAGTTCAATTCTCTTACTAAATCTGTTGTAGTTAGCCCTTCTCTTATTCTTATTCTTTTTACATGGGCAGGATCAAATTCTCTAACCTTTCTATCTCTACTAAAAATCAAAGGGACCCCTCCAGAATTCCACTCATCGATTACTTTAGCAAGATCTCTAATAACTTGTCTTTCTCTATTATAATTAGTTTCAACACTTTTTAGTAAACCCTCTAAATATTTATCTTCAGCCATTTTAAATTGTTATACCTTTTTCCCAATGATACGGTTTTCCCATCTAGCTAATGCACTTCCAGGACGAGATAACGCACTATAAGGGGGAATTTTCCCTAAAACTTCTCTAGCATACAAATCGAACTTAGAACCAAAAACACTGTTAGATGCATTCCATACTCTGACAACAGAGATTTCTGATGATTTAGGGATAACAACACACATATCATCCATTTTTGCATCAGAAAGTTTACCATTTTCATCAACAATTGTTACTAGGGCAGTCTTCTTCTCTCCTAATCTAGAAACAACATCAACATATTCGTTTAATAAATTCTGAGATCTTGCCAAACTTTTTAGTATTGGATGGTTTTTTGTTCGTTCTTCCCAAGTAAGATTTACACCAAATCTTTCTAAATCTTCAAGACTAAATTCTTCGGAATCAAATGAATTAAAAACCTCTATATCTATAGGCAATTCCCTGTCATGAAATAGAGTTTTACCATCTATTTCCCTTAAGATTCTATAGTCCAATCCAATTTTTATTCTATCTCCACAAATTAACGCAGAATCAGAAAAATCTAAACACCTATAGTTCCACCAGAATACCTCATCTCTAGTTCCAAGATTCCTTAATCTTTCCTCTGCATAATCTGAAAAAGATAATGGCACCCGCCCATCTTGTTTCAGAGCAGGCATAATCTTTGTCATAAGTCCTTCATACACAACATATGGACTATTCATTATTAATTCAACGTTAGTTTTCTCAATTCCCTCTATTATCTCCCATCTTTCTCTTTCAGAAGAAGCTTTCCACACACTTTCTCCTTTCCTATAATTACTTATTATTCCTGTTGATGGGGGAACAACCAGATCTGGATCTGGGAGAGGATATATTCTTTCTTTAACCATCTATGAAAACCTCCTTAGTAAAGCCTTCCTTTTTTGTATCTTTTTGCATCTATGTCTCCTCTAAAAAGGGGTTACATACATCTATATAAAAATTGGCTACAATAAAAATTGTAGCAAAAGGTTTAAAAGTACTCTTTTATTCTTGGAAATAATGATTGAAATTAGTTTGCCACAAATAGGCGAGAGTGCGGAGAGTGTAAAAGATAGAGTAATAACTATACTTTCTGAAGAGTATCCATTAACTACAATGCAATTATATTTAAAAATTAAAAGAAACTATAATCTGTCAGTAACTTATCAGGCGGTCAGAAAAGCCATAGAATCTCTAATGGATAAAAAAATTTTAGAAAGGGAAGAAAAAAGTTACAAAATTAATAAACAATGGATCTTTGAAACAAAGTCATTTTTTGATTCCTTATTATTAAAATATGAGGAAGGAAGAAAATTTCTTAAGATAAGTCCAGAATTTAATAAGGACAACTATTCAATTTATACTTTTAATACTCTTTTGGATTTAGATAATTTCTGGGGAGATATAATGCTTTATTGGGCAGACCATATAAAATCAGAAGAACCAAGAGAGTTTATCGCCGTTGGGCATTATAGTTGGTGGATGTTAATAAATTTTGGAAGAGAAACAAAAATATTTGAATATTACAATAAAAAGAAGATAAAATCTTCTTTTATCTTATGGAAAAATAATTGTTTGAATAAATGGGCAATTAAAATTTACAAGAATTTAAAACTAAAATGTTCAATATCTGAAAATAAACAAGAAGACGAACACTCTTCAATAAATGTTATGGGAGATACAATTATTCAAGTGCAGTATGACAAAAATATAATAGAAAAGTTAAGAAGGTTCTTTGAACAAAACAAATCTATTCAAGAAGCAAAAATAGAAGAAATAACAAAATTAGCTCATACTCCTTGTGAAATAAAATTTATACTTTATAAAAACAAAAGTTTAGCAAAAACCTTAAGAGAATCTTATAAGAAACATTTAAAATAAATTTTAAATGGCATAAAAGATTAAACTTCTGTTTGATTGATCAAAAATCTATAATTTCCAAAAAAGAAAATTTAGGGAGAACTATCAACCTTTAACTTTACAATGTACGATTGTGAAAATAATTGTGTTATCCCGAAACTATTTCATAAGGCTGATTTAATTAGCTTTATGAAACTAAATAAATCTAAACTTATTGAGACTCTAAAAAGGTTAAATAATGGTGCTACAGCCTATCAAGCTAGGAAAGTAGCACATATATCTGTTAGAAGATTTTATCAAATAAAACAGATATATGAAGCTACAGGAGAAATTCCTGAGATAGGGAAGAGAATAGGACGTCCAATGAAAATAATTGAGCAATGGGAGATAGACATAGTAAATGAAGCTTATCAGAAATACAGGGTGTCTGCTGACACTCTGGAAAGAATAATTAAGAGAGATTACAAAAAGGGCATAGGGCATAACAGGATTCACAAAATCCTGATTGATCTTGGGTTTGCGAAACCCAAGGAAAAGAAAGATATAAGAAAAAAGAAATGGATAAGATATGAAAGAAAGCATAGCTTGACAGCAGTGCATATTGACTGGCATTATTACCAAGGCAACTGGATTTTTGGAGTTGAGGATGATGCAAGCAGGAAATTGCTTGCATTGCTCGAATGTAAACATGAAACAACTGATAATGCTATTCTTGGAATGATATTGGCTTTAAAGCATGGAAAGATAAAGCAATGCATTTGCGATCACGGCTCTCAATTTGTCAGCAATCTTGGAGGCGATTCAAGATTTGCTGCATTCCTTAAAGAAAAAGGAATTCAGCAAATCTTATGCAGGGTTAAACATCCTCAAAGCAACGGCAAGATTGAGGAGTGGTTTGACTGCTATGACCGGCATAGGGAAGCATTTAATAGCATTGAAGAATTCCTGCATTGGTACAATGACATCAGGCCGCATAGAAGCTTAAATTTTGATGCGCTTGAGACCCCGTCTCAAGCTTTTATCAGGAAATTAAAAAAATGAGAAAGGGAAAAAATCTATCGTTGGGAAATAATTTCAGGATACTACAGATTGTGAAAATAATTTCGAGATAACATATATTTTTATAATAATCTGGCTAGTTTCATAATGTCTTTATTAGCAACATGAGTATAAATCTGGGTTGTTTGCAGGTTTTTATGGCCCAATAATGATTGTATGTATCTTATATCGGCTCCTGCTTCTAGCAAATGAGTTGCAAATGAATGCCTTAAAGTATGGGGGGTTACTTTTTTGCTAACTCTGGCCTTTCTAGCTGCATTTTTGACAATTTCTTGCACTGTCCTCTCATCATACAAATCTCCTCTTTCAGAAAGTAAAATAAAACCTTCTTTCTTCAACCCATTATCTTCCAAGGCTTTTGTAATCTTATCATGCAAGAAAATAACTCTTTCTCTATCGCCCTTAGCTTTTTTAACATGAATTAGCCCCCTATTAAAATCAAGGTCTTCCCATTTTAAATTTCTTGCTTCATCTAACCTTAATCCAGCGAAATATAAAAGAGACAATACAAGCCTATGCTTTATGTTTTTAGTAATATCCAGCATTCCTTTAACCTCTTCTTTACTTAATACTATAGGCAACTTTATGGTATTTTTAGCTAGGGGTATTTTTTCAGAAAAAGTTTTGTTTAGAACTTTTTCATGATAGAATTTTAACGCAAAATAAACCCCCCTAATCAATGACCTGCTTTTATCACAATAACCCAATAAAAATTCTTTAGGATCTTTTCCAGATTTTAAGTATTTTTCAATTACAGAAGCATATTTTTCAATAGTTTTTTGAGAATATTTTCTTAATTTAAGCTCCTTAATCAGCTTCTCTATTTCCTCTCCCATATAACCATAATTGCTATTAAATATATAACTTTTACTATTTCACGCAATGTTCTCGTGAAATAGGTGTTAAAATCAATTATTACTCGGGGCACACGAACGATAAAACGACGGAAGGGGCACACTCAAAAACCAAATATTTATATCACTTAGTGCATATTTAATGAATTAACAATGAAACACAAATTTGGACATCATCACCAACATTCAATAAGTATCAAATGGTCAATTATATGGGTATTAATTCACTCAGTATCTTTATATCTATTGAGAATGATTTTGGATTACATTCAAATTCAGAATAGTTTTTTTCAGTTAATATTATTTGGTTTGGGAGTTACAATTTTCGCAAGAATAGTCAAGATATTTACCGCAAATAAGAGATTCATAATAGATAAATGGTTCATATTCTGGTCGCTACTAAATGCTTTCACCATCTGGTTAGGCTACCTGATTATACACTTAATCGGATTAGCAAATCAACTAGGGACTATTGTTCTAATTGCAGTATTACTTGTGTTAATCTCACACATTATCAGAAGATTTAGATTACAAAATACGAGATTAATAGTGCTTTCAATTGTAATTATCGCTATTTTGTTTTTTGCAACTAATGAGCAATCTGATTTTAAAAACGGCGAGAATATGAATTCTGAGAGTTCAAACTATCAAGATAAAATTTCTAACATTAAGGAGAATATTATAGTCAAGGTTGATGAACTCAAGGAAGACCTTGATCTAAATTCTGAAAAAAACATACAAATAAAGCTGAAAGAATCTAAAGATGAGGGTATTGAAGTTTTTAATTATCTAAATGATTTAAGATTAGAAAAAGGATTATCCAAAATGGAATGGGATGACAGAGCATACGATATGGCGGTTAGTAGGTCTAAAGACATGTATGAAAGAGGATACTTCAGTCACTTAACACCTGAAGGAGATTGTATGTACACTTTAAAATCAGAGTTTGGCTTCAAATCCAATGAAATAGTTGCTGAAAATATAGGCGGCATGACACATTATGGTAATAATGAACCTATTGCCTCAACAAGCATATATGAACCATTGGAAATTTGGATTAATAGTCCCGGACATAATGCAAATTTATTTTATCCTAAGCATACCAAAGGAGCTATTGGATGTTATAAAGCAATCTGTGCATTCAATGGAGTACATAATGATCCATATGGATTAGGGGCTGCTCCATGTTCAATGTATAGCTAAAATTTGCATGTGGTTTTGTATAAATTTAAGAAAGGTGATTTAAATGAAAGACACAAAGAAAATTGATAAATTTCTTAATAAGAGAGGACCAAAAACATTAGTCTTGACTATTATTCTTTTTGCAATAGGTTTAAGTAGCTACTGGATTGAGAAATCTCTTGAAATGGGTGGTTGGGCAATTCCAACTGGAATGATTTTAGTATGGGGATTACTATATTTTACTAAAGTTGACCAGTTCCTTTTAAGATAATTTCTGTGAGTGCGCCACTTAACCATTGTCTTTGTATGTGCACAATTAACCGAAAGATTTATATATTATGTGCCCTTACAATATTATATGGCCTACATAGAAACAATAAAGCGGAATAATAAGGAGTATTACTACATCACAAAAAACGTAAGGCTCAGCTTAAACAAATGGAAAAAAATCAGAATTTTCTTGGGGGATAAAAAACCTTCAAAAGAAGAACTAAAAAAACATGCCAAAGAGATAGAAGAAAAAGCAAAACCATTCTTAAAATTATCAAATTATACTTATCTCTCAGAGCATGACGCAGAAACTTTGCAGGATTTAAAAGAAAGTTATAGTGCATGGCTTAAACATATTCCGAAAAGCGTAAAAGAAAAGCTAAATGAGGATTTTGTAATACGTTTTACCTACCATACCAATGCAATTGAAGGCAACAGACTAACCTTAAGACAGACTGCACTTATTTTGAAAGATAAAGTGATACCAACAGGCGTACGAGCAGAAGATTATAATGAAGCAATAAATGGAAAAGAATGTTTGGATTATATCAAAAATTACAAAGGAGACTTAAATACAAAATTTCTTGAAAAAATCAATGGCATCCTTACAAAAAATACAGGCGTAGTCTATGGCGGAAGAATTCGGTTTTTTGATGTAAAAATACAAGGATCAACACATGTTCCGCCACCACACTCCGAAGTAAAAAAACACCTGCTTAACTTCTTTAAATGGTATAGTGCAAATAAAAATAAGCTGCATCCTTTTGAATTAGCTACAATGATTCATGCAAAATTAACATGGATACATCCATTTGAAGATGGAAATGGCAGATCTGCGAGAGCAATTATGAATTTTATTCTAATAAAAAAAAGTTTCCCTATGTTTTTTATTCCATTCGAAAAAAGAGAAGAATATTACCAATCGTTAGAGATTGCTGACAAAGGAGAGTACAAAGAGTATGTCTCTAGAATTTTGCAGTTGATTATTGATCAAATAAGAAGTTACGGGCACAACAAAAAAGAATAAAACTTTTATTGTGCACATACAATAATACCTAATAATGAACGCCCCGCTTACTACTACTTTTAACGTAAGTGTGCCCCTAGATTCTTGTCCTTGACGTATCGCTTCGCTCAGTTGATAGGAACGACTGTGCCCCGAGTAATAACTCTGCGGACGCAGGTTTCCAGAACTCCGTAGCTGGAAACGATTTTAACAAGAATTAGGCGGTTCGCAGGGTCGCTTCGCTAAAATGCCAAGCATTCCCCCCTGCTCTCCCAAATTTTTGCCAACTCTGAAAAATTCTCCATCTCTGAAGTTTGTGGGTTGCCTCAAACTTCGAGGGCAAAAACTTCGTAAAATTCTATAAGTTAAGTTCAATTAAAGCGAACTCTGATACCCCCGACCACCCACCCCTAAATAGCAGATTGTCGCCTCACTAAAAGAAAAAACTTCGCTTATCCGACCAACGAAAACGATACGGAAATTCCTTGAACTTCCTCTAACATAGGATAAACGATTACGCTTCGCTTCATCCAAATTTTTTCCAAAACGAAAAGTTGGGGGCAGACGACGAAATCTTTATAAACAACTCAAGATTAATAATTTCAAAGAGAATAAAAATATGAATCCAAACAAAGCGTTGTGGGAGAAAGGCGACTTTACCGAGATTGCTACCTTCATGCGTCAATCTGGAGAAGCCATCGTTAAGTCTCTCGGGATAACGACACCGTTGCGAGTTTTGGACCTCGGCTGCGGAGATGGCACTACGGCGGTTCCTCTCGCTCAATTGGGAGCTGAAGTTGTTGGAATCGACATTGCCAAAAACCTAGTTGACGCCGGAAAAAAACGAGTTGCAGAGATGGGTATCAACCAACTGACATTTCAAGAGGGAGATGCGAGCAACCTAGAAGGGGTCGACGACCATTCGTTTGATTTGACTCTCTCTGTATTCGGCGCCATGTTTGCTCCCAAGCCCTTCGACGTAGCCAAAGAGATGGTTCGCGTCACAAAACCGGGCGGTCGCATTGTGATGGGGAACTGGATACCAAATGACCCAACTTCATTCGTGTCGCATCTATTGAAGATAAGCTCGGCTTTTACACCTCCGCCTCCTGAAGGATTCATCAGTCCGATGACTTGGGGTGTGGACGCGAACATCATCGAACGTTTTGGTAAAGCTGGCGTACCAAAAGAGAAAATCTCCATGGTCAAAGACACATTCTACTTTATATCGCCAGACAAAAGCCCGGCGCAATTCATCGAATCATTTGAGCAATTTTATGGCCCAACCATGAACGCTGTTGAAGCGGCTCAGAAGAACGGAAAAGCGGAAGAGCTTCACAACCAACTTGTAGAACTGGCACAAGCGCAAAACAAGAGCACTGACGGTGGCACTTCAATACCTGCTACCTTCTTGCGAGTGACTGTTAACCTTTGAGTTCGTGCCTGGCCTCTGTTTTGAATTGAAAGAATTTGCCGCCAAAGAAAAACTCGAAAAACAACAACATAGCCCCAACTTTTCAGTCCTTCGGACATCTACTCTGCTTCGCAGAAATTCATGCAATTCGGTGACAATCTTAAAGAATAATAAAAACGGCTGTCCCGCCGTCCCAAAGTTCGCTTTAACTCGAAATTTTTGCCTTCGGCATCGTTGCACTAAATTTTAGTCCCTGCAAGTATTCGGGAGAGATTAACAGCCATTAACCGACTCCACTCCTTGCAGTCGTTCCGTCCAAATTGTCCGCCAGCTCTGAAAAATTTCTCAGCTCTGATTTTTCAGCCATATGGGAAAAATCGAGGAGAAATTTTTGGAGGGCTCGGCACTTCGCTTAATCGCATACGTTATACGTAATTTTTGAGTTGCCGTCGACAAAATTATCGTAAACCGTAAATTCTTTTAGCTGCTGCCTTCGTTTAATCTCACAGAAAAAATTACTTTTGAACATTTATCTTTGCCATCACCTGCTGGTGCATTCTCCTGACAAATTCAACCTTGTCTTCAATTTTCATAATATCAGAAAATCCCTGCAGTATCAGGTTGAATGCAAATGGCGACGGCAGGCTTGTAGTTATCTCTTTAATCAAAATATTTTTCTGCTCAATGCCTTCAATGACTTTTGAGGCATTTTCAATGTCCATCAAATCTTCCAAAACTTCTCTTCTTGCCTCTTTCAGAATGCAGAAGTTTGGGTCAATTCTTTTGACAGCATTCAGCAAAATCATCGAGCTTACCTGCTGCCTTCCAACCCTTTTTTGGTGGCCCATGTAGTTCCTTAATATCATCATGGCTCTTGTAGCGCAATGCCTAAACCTCCTCCTTAAGACTTCTGTATGCTCAATCGCCATGTCCATTACTTTTCTCATCTCCTTCGATTTAACGAGATTGAATGCTTGCATCACATTGACATTCTTCTCAGAGCCAATGTAAAACCCATTGTCATTTATTCCAATTTCAACATCGCGATGCTGTGTCCTTGCAATTGCAAATGCAACAGCCCTTGACAAACAGTCATTGACCCTTCTGCCGTAAAGGGTGTGAAACACGGCATACTTCCTCTTGCTTTTGTCGTCACTATAGTGCTCCACTATAATTCTTGAGTGTGATGGAATTTCAGCATAACTGAACTGCTCGTAAAAATATTCATAGATTGATTCGGCTGCATTTTTGTCAACATAAAGGTAGCTGTTAATAAAATCCAAAATATTTTTCTGTGATTTGTTGGCGCAAAACATCTCGTTCATCAGTTTCCTGAACCTTCCAATTTCCAATGCCAAATCAAAGCTTAACGGCAGCATTTCCGAAAACCATCTTGGGATTGTAGGCGGCCTGTGGACGGACGCGTTGACATAAGCAACCATGCCTTTTGCATGCAAAAACTCGTACCTCTCACCTCCAAGAACAAAAACGTCCCCTCTCTTCAATCTTTCAAGAAATGCCTCGTCAATATGCCCAATTGGCTGCTCCCCAACTTTCACAGTTATGTAGGATTCTTCCGGGATTGTGCCGATGTTTGTCATGTAAATGACCCTAGACATCTTGCCCTTTCTTCCCAATTCGCCGGTTTCCTCATCGTGCCATATCTTTGCATAAATATGCCTGTCTTCTAATGATGCATATTTTCCAGACAAGTAATCAATAATCTCAATGAAATCCTTGTATGCAAGTTCATGGTAGCAGTAGCTTTGCTTCACTAAATCAAATAATTCTTTCACTTTCCACTTCTGCTCAATGCTCATCCCATGCAATTGCTGCGCTAAAACATCAAGGCAGTTTTTTGGAATATGGATTTTGTCAATTTTCTTTTCAATTGCGGATTTCAGCAAAACAGCGCACTCGACCAAATCATCCCTGTCAAGGACAATTATTCTTGCCTTTACAGTATCGTGCAGCTTATGCCCGCTTCTGCCTGCCCGCTGCAAAAACCTTGCAACTGATTTTGGTGAGCCAAGGCAAATAACCAAGTCAATATATCCGATGTCAATTCCTAATTCAAGCGATGTGCTTGAGACAATAACTTTCAATTCTCCTTTCCTTAAGCGGCTTTCAATGCTGTGCCTTAATGTCTTTGACAAGGAGCCGTGATGCGCCCCTATGTTTTCAGCATATTTTTTCGGAAACTTTTCTTTAAGATGATGCACAACTCTTTCTGTTGCGCTTCTTGTGTTTGTGAAAATCAATGTTGTACGATGGTTTTGAATTAGGTCGTCAATCAATAAATACATGGAGTTATTCATCACCACATGCCCGATATCAACCAAATCTGGAACCGGGGAAAGCACCTTCAAGTCCATGCTTTTTATGAACTGGACATCGACAATTTTGCAGTTCCTTAATTCATCGGAAATCGAGGATTTCCGAGTGTGATCGAAAATTCCTTTGGAATTTATCGACCTGCCGTTTTCGTAGCCAACAAGAAATTTTGCAATCTCCTCCAATGGGGCGATTGTTGCGCTTAAGCCTATCCTTGTCATTGAAGGGGAGATCCTGCCTAATCTCTCAACAGACAATGATATATACACCCCTCTTTTATTTTCCGCTAATGCGTGGATTTCATCTGCTATGAACCATTCAACATTTTTCAATAATTCGCGGAATTTTATTGATGTCAGCATTATTGCAAGGCTTTCAGGAGTTGTGATTAAAATATGCGGAGGATGCCTGAGCATCTTTGATTTTTCCGATGCAGATGTGTCGCCTGTTCTTGATGCAACCCTTATGTTCAGTTTTTTTCCTGCAATTTTTTCCATTTCCTGCAATGGCTCGACTAAATTTATTTTTATGTCTTCAGACAATGCCCTCAACGGGCTTACATAAACGCAATAAACGCGATTTTCAAGAATTCCCTTTTCGCTTGAGTCAATCAGCTCGTTTAAAATGGATAAAAAAGCAGTCAATGTTTTTGTTGCGCCTGTCGGAGCGCTGACTAGGACATTATTTCTTGAGTGTATTTCCATGACTCCAAACAACTGCGGCAATGAGAATTCCTTAAACCTCGTAAAGAACCATTTATCAACAATAGGGTTTAAAATGTGCCTGATTTGCTCTGGCTTGTAAGGTTTTTCTAGGTATTCTATCATTTTGGTTAATTAGTTTTCAATATGGAAAATAAATGCTTATAACTAAACTGTTACTAAAGGATGATGCGCAGAAATTTATTAAGGTTTTGTTTTAAAATTTTAAATGGATATATTTTTAAATGCGACAATATTCCTATTTCTTGCGCTAACACCGAGTTAGCCAGTCTAACACCGCAAGGTGCGAATAAATATAATTAATAATAAATCATTAAATTAAAAATCACGAGAGCGACTTTTATAAGTAAAAGTGATAAAAGTAAACCGCTTTTGGTGTTTTAATGAGTTGGCGCGGAGGAGTAGTACAAAAATGATTATTACTCCGCAGGAGAATGCCGACGCGCACAAATTATGAAAATTTTGTATACAAAATTTTTGGATTAAAATAAATAAAATTCAGGAATAAAATATTTGCAACAAAAATGACAACAATGTATGATGCGGAGCCGCAGGAGCTGATAAACAAAGCGGCCGAAGAGCTGAAGAAAATACCTGAAATAAAAGCCCCTTCATGGGCGCAGTTTGTAAAGACAGGCATGCACAAGGAAAGGCCTCCTGTAGACGAAGACTGGTGGTATGTGAGAAGCGCATCTGTTTTAAGGAACATCTACCGCTACGGCCCTGTCGGAGTTTCAAAATTAAGGACAAAATACGGCGGCAAAAAAAACAGGGGCGTGAAGAAAGAGCATTTCTACAAAGGCTCAGGAAATATTTTAAGAAAGGCGCTGCAGCAGCTGGAAAAAGCAGGCTTTGTCAAGTTTGCGGAAAAAGGCGTCCATAAGGGAAGAATAATAACTCCAAAAGGAAAATCCTTCTTGGACAAGATAGCTACTAAGATTCACGGCATCAGGCCAAGGCAGGAAATTCAGATTGAACCAAAAAAAGAAGTTGCAGAAATAAAGCAGGAACAAAAGGCAGTGAAAAAAGAAGAGAGCAAAGAGCAGTAAATCAAATGCCTACTCTTGACGAAATAAAAAAAAGAAAGCTTGAGGAATTGATGCAGCTGCAGCAGGAAAGAATGCAGGGGCAGTCCAATGAGCATGCGCAGATACAGCAGCAGATTGAGCAGATGGAAACCATTGTCAGGCAGTTCATGACAAAAGAAGCGCTGGCAAGGTACGGAAATTTGAAGACAGCGCATCAGGAAAAGGCGCTGCAACTGCTTTTGATCTTGTTCCAGGCAATACAAAAAGGACAGGTTCAAAGCAAAATCGACGATTCAACACTGAAAAAGGTTTTGGAGCAATTAACTCCAAAGAAGAAAGAAATCAAAATAAAGAGAGTTTAAATGGCGCGATACAAGCATCCAAGCAGGAAGAAAAGGCTGGCAAGAATAAGGAAGCAGACAAGGTGGGCGCCTTTCTGGACAGTGCCAAAGATATACGGCAAGACAAGAAGAATCCACCCCGGCAGGCACACAAAGCTGAAGAGAAGCTGGCGAAGGACAAAGACAAAGGCGTGAAAAAAATGACAATGAGCCTTAGCGATATTAAAAGTGGAAGACCTTTAAGTTTTATTGTGGCATATTCGGGTCATCATTTACAATATACCGTTAGGGAGTTTTCAGCAGAAATTCATGACTTATCACCGATTGCTGAAGTGCCTGGCAGAACCAATTTACCTGCAACTGGGGGATTGGAAAAGGTAACTATCTTAATCAATTCGGTTCGCAAACAAATGCCTGATCCAAAAGAAACTTCAGGTGATATGGATACCAAACCAATCTTATTTGATGGGCTAGTCCCAAAAGAAATCCGTCCAGAATTGGAAGATGCAGTCAGGCAAACAGCACAAAGTTTTGGATATGCACCAAGAGAAATACTTTTCATTTATCCACAAGGGGAATAAAAATGGCAAAGAAAGAGGAATCATCAAAAACAGTTTTGGAAAGGGTTTACAACATTCCGCTTAGAAGGGAAACTTTGAAAGTTCCTCCTTTTAAAAAAGCAAACAAGGCTGTGAAAACAGTGAAGCAGTTTATCTCGAAGCACATGAAGTCAGAGAATGTTATGATTGGAAAACGCCTCAATTTGAAAATCTGGGAACATGGCGCAAAAAACCCGCCGCATCATGTTAAAGTAAATGCAGTGAAAGACGACAAAGGCAAGATTTTTGTTGAACTGGTTGGTGCTCCGAAAGAAAAGCCCAAAGTTGAGGAAAAGAAAGCTGCAAAAAAAGAGAAAAAAGAAGCAAAAGCGGAAAAGCCAGAGGAGAAGCTTGAAAAAGAAGTTGAGGAAATAAAGGAAGAAAGGGCGGAAGAGGCAAAAAAGATTGAGAAGGAAGAGATAAAAGAGCTAAAGAAAGAGCATCACCCGCAGCACGCTCCAAGAATGCCCGCAAGGCCTAAAGTGCAGGAATCGCATCCAACAGCGCCGAGAAGCGTTTAGTTTATCTTTTAGTTATTCTTAATCCAGTAATGCTTCGTAAGGTTTAATAAACCTATCATAAAGCTTTCTTCGGTAAGCTTCTCTTTGATTAAATCTATCCTCTACTCCTGAAAAAACAGCACGCATATCTCTTGTGCTAAGCGCCATATCCCTATCAACTAATATGTTTAAATCGGAAAATCTTGTGGCAACTTCCAATGCTTTGTCTTCATGACCTTTTATTTCCAATGCCTTAATTACACTTTCAACTAGAACATAGCTCCTTTTCAATAAATATTTCTGTTGCTTGGATAAATTCAACCACACTTTCAAAATTACTATTATTCAGCAGAAATCTTTGTATGCTGCTAAAATCCCTTTCAACATGATTTAGCCATGATGCCTTTGTTGGCAAAGGCAGTATCTTTATTCTCGGATGTAAATCCAAAAACATCTTTGTATGCTCGCTTCTATGAGCGCTCCATCCGTCCCAAATTATGTAAATGTCCATGTTTGGATAAATCTCCAACAACTTTTCAAGAAATTCAGTGACAATAAAGCTGTTTTTCCAGTCATAAAAGGCGTAATGCCTTTTGCCTGTATGAATGTTGCGGGCCATGAATAAATCACAAATTCCTTTAATTTTCTGCCCATAAGGTATGTGATAGTACCCTCGAAAGACATACTTTTGCCCTCCATAGATTTTGATTGCAGTCTTTCCTTTCTCGTCAAAAGATAGCAAAACGCTGTTTTGCGGAAGATACGCAATAGCTTGCTCTATTGCAAGTTTTTTTTATCAAAATCTTTATCTGGAGAGTATTGCCATCGCTTGCTTCTTTTCAACCTTGCTCCAGCCTCTTCGAGTATCTGCCTAACCTTTTCTATGCTGATGGATTCAACGACTTTATAGTCTATAAGGTGATTTGTAAATCTTGGCAGTGTCCATGTTGTGAAATGATAGTTGAATTTGCTTGGTTTTTGTGAGAAGTGCATAAGAATCATTTTCTTTATCACATTGTCAAATTTAGGAACAGCGCCCTTTGCTTTGCCTCTCTGCAAAGCAGCAAGCCCCTTTTTATTGAAGTCTTTTATTGCTTTTCTGACTTTTCTTATGCCGCAACTCATGTTGCCTGCTATTTCTTTGACTCTTAAGGCTTGACAAGAGAACAGAATTAGTCTTGCTCTGTCTCTTATGAAAGCATCTTGGCTCTTTGAGTTTCTCATAAGTTCTGCTCTTTCTTCCTCTGTAATCTGTCTGACAAAGAGGACTGGTTTTCTACCACCACCCTTTTTCCTTTTGGCTTTGTTTATCGGCTCCAAAGCGCCGATATAGGTTTTTTTGTGTTTCACTTTCTTACCAGCTCTATAATTTTCAACAGCATATTTGTATTTTCTACCTCTGATTTTGTATATTTCGTAGTGCATTAGAATCACCCAAATTAGTTAAGGGCTACATATATATAAATCTTTCGAATACAAATCATATGAAGTAGCCAGTAAATTATTATATACTATCATTAATTAGAAAGTGTACTTAATCAAGGCGCTTACCCTGTCAGCTGTAGAATTAATCATTTTAAAAAATAAAACAAAAAAGAATTATCTCTTCTTCTTTTTCTTGGTCTTCTTGATGTCGTCTTCAAGGTCAAGCTCGTCCAAGAGTTCCTTATACCTGTTCCTGATTGTGACTTCTGTTACTCCAGCTACATCAGCAACTTCCCTTTGTGTTCTTTTTTCGCCATGTATCAATGCGCTTACATACAAAGCGGCAGCTGCAATTCCTGTTGGCCCTCTACCGCTTGTTAATTCTGACTTCTGGGCCTGCTCAAGAATTTCGATTGACTTGCTTTGGGTTTCTGCGCTTAATTTTAATGCGCTTGCAAACCTTGCAATGTAGTCTGCTGGGTTTGATGGCAAAATTGTAATTCCAAGCTCTCTTGTGATGAACCTGTATGTTCTTCCGACTTCTTTCTTTTCAATTCCAGAAGCTTCGCTAAGCTCGTCAAGTGTTCTTGGGACATCATGCCTTCTGCATGCAGCGTACAAAGCGCCAGCAACAACAGATTCCATGCTTCTTCCTCTTACAAGGCCTCTCTGGACAGCCAAAGTGTAAATTCTAGCTGACTCTTCCTCAACTGATTTTGGCAGTTTCAAGTAAGAGCTAACCCTTTTCAATTCAGCCAAAGCTAATTTAAGGTTTCTTTCAATGGCAGTTGATATCCGGTATTGCCATTTTCTTAGCCTAAAGAACTTGTTTCTGTCCTTGCCGCCAAGCTTGAACAAGTCAGCCTTCTGGCCAACCTCTGTTCCCAAGCCCTGGTCATATTGAGTGTAAGTCATTGGAGCGCCTGAACGCCTTCTTTTTTCTCCTTCTTCAGAATCAAACTCTCTCCATTCCTGGGAGAAATCAACCATTTTCTCTTCTATAACTAATCCGCAGTCCCTGCAAATAATCTCGCCCCTATCTCTATTCCAAGAAAGGTTTATTCCGCCGCATTCCGGGCATTTCTTTACTAGCTCTGGCATTTTTGATTCACCTGTGCAAAATAGTTTTCTAAAACAACAATGTTTATTAACCCCTACCCCCAATTGAAAAACCAACAGTGTCGATGACTTTGGTAAGATTTATAAAGAAGTAGCAAGAGGTTATATATAAAGATTTCGGTTTGAAAGCGGTAAAAACCTATGATTCAAAAATAGGAGACCTATGCACCGTCTAGGCAGAATGGATGTCCCTCGGGAACTGTAAAATGGCAAAAACAACTAAAAGTGTCAATGACCCAATTCCAAAGGATTTGTTTGATATTCTGGCTTGCCCACTGTGCAAGGCAGACTTGGAGTACACAAAAGACAAAAAAGGGCTTTTATGCTCTAAATGCGGCGAAAAGTATCCAATAAAAGAAGGTGTTCCTGTGTTGCTGCCGCCTAAAACTAAGTAAATTTGCTTTTTCTACCACTGGACATCTTCACGTGATATTTATAAAAGAGAAGTCCTACTACATTTACTTGAAGAAATAAAAGGCCGCTCAAAGTGGCATACAGGAGACTGAGAACCTCCCGTCCGCAAGGACGTCTGGGTTCAAACCCTGCAAAGTGTCAAAAATTAAAGATTTTCGAGCACCCCAAAAACCAGAGGTTTTTGACGGGATTAGCTTTCTGGGTGAAAATCCCAGATATGTTCGCGAGCGTGCTAGTGAACTCGCACGCAACTCGCGGCGCGTTATTAAAAATTAATCAATAAATTTAAATTAACCAGTAAAACTTTTTCTTATTGCCGCGATGGCACAATCTGGCACTGCGCTAGCCTTGAGCTGGAATTCATGGGAATTCCCCGCAATGCGAAAGCTGGTTCCCGCAAGGGTTTCTCGGTTCAAATTGTGGCAAGCGGGTAAATGGCGAGCGAGTCCCTAGTGAGCCTCGCATGTCACTGTTTGCCACATGCAAGTCCGAGTCGCGGCGTATTTTTATCTTATAATAAACACCTTAGAACTCTTAGCCATATCTTTAGCATACTCAAACTCGTGCCTGCTTTCAGAATAGATTGTAAACAATTTCTCCTTTTTTTTTACTTTGCTGCCAATATGATTATACAAATAAATTCCAGCGCCTTTATCGTGAGGAGCTCCTGCAATCCTTGCGATTCTTGAAACAAGCACATTATCTATGTCGATAATTCTGCCGCTTTTTGCTGACAAAACATCATAAGAGTATTTGCCGATCTTAATGTCTTCTGCTGCAATTTCCTTGCCGTTTTGGGCTTTTATTATTTCAACCATTTTTTGGTAAGCTTTGCCAGAATTTAGAATTGATAAAGCCTTTTTATACCCTTCTTTTAGTCCAACCATGCTAAAAATATTGGCGCACATCATCAGGCATTTTTTTTCCAAATCAATTGGTCTCCTAGGATCCCTCTTCAGCACCCATAGTACATCCCTTGCTTCCAAAGCAGGTCCTATGCCATTGCCTATTGGCTGCCTGCCGTCTGTTATCAGCACCTTAATATGCTTTTTCAGCTTTTTTCCGATTTTCTCAAATTCCTTCTTGAGTTTTAAAGCTTCAACCCTGTTTTTTACTTTTGAGTCCTTGTTGACAGGAACATCAATGAGGATGTGGGTGCTTGAAACAGAATGCTTCTTTGCCATTATTGAAGCAAGCAATTGGCTTTCAGCGTCTATCTCCAAAGGCCTTTCAACTGCTATAATCTTATCATCAGCAGGAGCAAGGTTTAATGCACCGCCCCATACAATGCATCCTCTTGTTTTCAGGACAATTTCCTTCATCTTTTTTATTGGAAAGGTCACATCTGCAAGAACCTCCATTGTATCGGCAGTTCCGGCAGCGCTTGTTATCGACCTTGAGCTGGTTTTTGGAATGTAATATCCGGCAACAGCGATTATCGGGACAACAACAAGTGTAGTCCTGTTGCCAGGGATTCCTCCAATAGAATGCTTGTCCACAACTGGATACTTGTTCAGCTTTAGCACATCGCCGTGCTCAACCATTGCCTTAGTCAGCAATATTGTTTCTTCAGTTGTCATGACATTTGTATAGCATGCTGCAACAAAATATGTCATTTCAACAGCGCTTAGCTTGTTGTGCACAATATCCCACACTATCTGGTTAATTTCTTCTTTGCTTAATCTCTGCCCATCTAGTTTTTTCTTAATGTAATCAATCGACAGGGGCTTTCTGGCAATGGCGATATCTACAATGTCATTATTTTTTAAATTCAAAGATCTGATCACTTCTTCAAAAACACCAAGCCTGCCTTTTGGGACTACTTTTTTGCTTTGTGCTATATCAACAACAACAGTCTCAATAATCTTCCCTTTTTTTATCTTTATCCTGTCCATCACGTGGATATCAAACATTGCAGCATCCTTACTGTTCATGACTGCAATTAAAGGGCCGCCGCTTGCGATGGCTATATCCTTAATCTTAAGCTTCATTTTGGTCAAAAATATTTCTCAAGCTCTGCTTTTTCCTCTTCATATATGCCGACAAACGTCATCAGCAGGGCAAGCATCACAGGCCCCAGAATTAACCCTATAAACCCGAACAGGCTCAGGCCGCCTAAGACTCCAAGAAGCACCAAAACAGGATGCACTTTTCCTTTTGCTCCTATCAATCTTGGCTTAAGTATGTTATCAATGCTGCTTATAACCAATATCCCATAGGCAACCAGAATAATGCCACGAATTGTAGATGAGTTGTCATTTTGAAGATAACCTATGAATATGAGGTTTAATGCAGCTGGCAGCCACACAATGGCTGTGCCGAAATAAGGCACTAATGCAAACAGCATCATCACAAACCCCCATAAAATCGGCGATGACATTCCAATTATCCAGAATCCAAGACCACCCAAAATGCCCTGCATAAGCGCTGTTGAGATGTTGCCATAGAGTACCGCTGATGTAACCTCACTGAACTTATCGAGCACATGCTGCTTGTGGGACTCTTTCAAAGGCAGTATGTTTTTTATCCTCTTTCCTATTGCTTCGCCGTCTTTAAGCAAATAATAAACCACAAAAATCATGACAAAGAAATTCAACAGGATTGAGGGGATTGTAGCCACAAATTTAGAGGCATTGTCTATAATAAAGCCCGTTATTCTTTTAATTGTGGCCTGAAGGTAATAATCAAGGTCTTCTTCCGGCAAAAATCCGACAAAGGATTTTGTAAATTTGCAGGACAGCCAGTTCTCATCCTTACATACTACCTTCAGGAAGTTTGTCCCAAGGTTATGCTGGCTTAAGGTTATATATGTGGCGTAAGCTTCTTTTGAAACAACACCAAGAATAAGGACAAATGGCAATGTGAATAGAAGAATTATAAATATTGTGACAATAAATGCAGCAATGTGCTTTTTCCTGATGCGCCTTAATATTTTCTCATACAATGGATACGCCAAATAGGCTATGATTGCTCCTGTGAAAAGCGCCGGCAGAAAAGGCCTTGTTATGTAGAAAGCAAGCAGCAAGATTGCAAAAAACAATACAGAGAAGAATATCCTTGGATAAAGCCTTGATTTAATTCTCTCACCTTTTTTTATGTAATAAATGGGCCCGACCAGATTTTCGGTTTGCGAGTCTCGGTAGCTGGTGAGCGAGTTTCTCGCGAACCTCGCATCTCGGGACTCGACATTTCGAACTGGTGACCTTCGCCGTGCCGATAGCTGAATTAAAGCAAATGTCGAGGCGATGTCATAGCCGCTAGACCACAGGCCCTCAGCACATTTGGTTTTCGTGATGTATATATATTTTTCTGATGGCTATTCACCCAAAAACAGATGCTCCCATTGGGCTGAAGTAAAATAAAAAGAAGGCTGTTGCAAAACCAAAAATGGCCAGTATGGCCTCTTGCACCATCTGGTGGAATCTTGTGAAGTCCCTCGTTGCCTGTATTACGTCAGTTTCTGTTATCAATCCCATTAATCTTTCATTTTCCATAACAATAAATCTTTCAGTTTTTCCTTCTTTCAAAAACTTAATGACCTCAGAAAATCTTGCATCGGTTGAGATAATCTTAAATTCTTTATTCATGATATCTTTAACCTTTTTTTTCTTGGAAATGGCGCCTTTTATTATATCTTTTTCCGTTATAATGGCAATAGGCTTATCCTTCTCAATGACTACTGGCAAACTGCTAACAAATTTAGACGACATACTGGTTGCAGCTTCGACTATGCTTGAGTTTTGCGAAATCGTTACAACCTCCTTTGTCATTATGCTTCTTATTTTTATCATTTTCAAGCCCCAAAAGCAAAATATTACGGTATGTACCTTCCAATTACAAAAACAAACAGCTCAAACAGGATAAAAAGTATCAGCACAGCATTTTGTATATTCCTATGGAATCTTAGGTTGTCGCTTATGGCATTTACAACATCTTTCTTTGTAGCCAGCCCAACCAGTGCCCCGTTCTCGACAACAGGGTACTTCCTGAATTTTTTCGTGTCAATGATTTTCAGCGCCTCGTCAAGCTTCATATTTGGCGTCATAAGGGTGAGCGGAGAGCTCATTATCCTGCTTACAGGCTCTTTCAGGCTCTTTCCCTTAGAAACTGCAGTTCTCACAAAATCAAGCTCTGTCACAATGCCTATTGGATTTTTATCTTCAACTATCATCACGCAGCCAACTTGATTTTGGACCAGCAATTTACCTGCTTCTTCTATTTTCGCCTCTTTTTTCAAGATTGGAACGTCAGTTAACATTATTTTACTAACTCTTGCCATCAATGATTTTATTATGCTGGTCATATAAAAAGTTTTCGTATGAGTTTGCATTGTGTGTTTGCATTGGAAAAGCTTTTAAATGAGTTTGGCTCACCTTAATTTATGAAAGGGGGATTGTCAGCATTGTGCATTGTTTCTCTTTTAGTTTTAATAGTATCCTGCGCGCCTGCACAGGAAGCGCCAAAAACAGCAACTGCACCAAAGACTGAATCAAGTGCAGAAGCTAAAACACAAGCCACAACGACTCAGGAAAAACCAGCAGGAGAAATTGCAGCAGATGTCAAGGATTTGCTAAGCAAGCACAAGACTAAGATAACCGGCGTTTATTATAAATACAGGGGGCCTGAAACAGGCAGCAACTTTCATGAGTTCTATGTAAAAGGAAACAAAATAAAATACAATCCATCTCTTGAAACAAAAACCTTAGACAGGCCAGATTCATATGATGCTATTTTTATTGACAAAGTTGCTAAGACTGCGCAATCTTACTGCACGGCTGCGTATTGCACTTACAAAGGGAAAAAAGATAACCTGAATTATGATGATGCTTATATAGGCACAGTCTTTGACTGGCTTAGCGTTACAAGCGCCAAGAAGGTGGGAGAAGAAGTTATTGAATCAAGAAGTACATGGAAAATTGAAACAGACAAAGGCATTTTATGGGTGGACACTTTCTATGGCATTCCTTTGAAAGCTGATTCAAGCGGCAAAACCTACAGGTTTGAGCAGTTGGCTGTCAATAGCGTAACAGACGCTGATGTAACGCCTTAGGCCTTTTTAGTTTAAAATAATATAATTATCCAAGCACAGGGTTGAATTCTTTCTCGACAACAACCAAAGGCTTATTGCCAATGTCAGCAGCATCAACAAGTATCAATTTAAAGTGCTTTGTCAGGGAAAGATCATCAAAAGATATGCTTACAATTGCCTGCCGAGTTGCATGCTCTCCTGGGTTTAGCTGCGCAATATCAAATCCTATTTCCGCTTTTGGCTTGAGCCAGTCTTCCCTGAAGTCTTTCTCGTCGTACAGCAAGACCAGCAGCTTAGGCTTAAAAGCGCCATGCTCCTTGTTTAGCACTGTTGAGGTTAACTCAATTATCTTGCCCCAGTACTCATTTTTAATTTCATGCCTGATGCCGTCAAGCGAAAGCGAGATGTTATTCTGGGTGCTAACAATGCTTTCAGGGCTGAACTTGAATTCTTCCGGGTTTATGCTTTCTTTGGGCTTGTCATTCACGAGCTCGTCATAATATTCCTCTCCGGTTTTGATCTGTATCTCCTGCACGTCAGTAATGTTTTCCCCTGTGGCTTCTTCAGTGGTTTGGTCTTCACTCTGGGTTTGATTTTCAGCCTGCTGCTCAGTTGCCGGATCATCTTCATAGATACTTGGCTCGGCTGCCGCAGTCTTTCCGGTAATGCCTTCATCAGAAGAGCATCCCAATACGAAGACAGATATTATGAAAAAAATTACCAATAGTTTTTTAGGCATCCCAAACCAATTTTTGCTTATTTTGCAGGAGTATTTAATTTTTATGATTATGCGGGATTAATTGGCGGCACATCCAAATAAAAAATTATCCAAAAAATAACGAGAGCGACTTTTATAAGTAAAGGTGATAAAAGTAAACCGCTTTTACAGAACTGCGGGGTGCCAATTCAACTTCTTTAGAAGCAAATGGGTCGCTTGTTTTTTTGAATAAATTATAAATGTGTAAAATTAAGTTAAATAAGCCTCTGAAGGGAACGACCCGAAAAAGTAGTCATTAAGGGGATTCAATTACTAGTTTATTTTTATCTGGATGAATGTAAGCATCCTTGCCTTCTTTTAGATTTAAAAAATCTGCAATTTCCTTGGGTATTCTTATCGCTAATGAGTTTCCAGTTTTAGTAATTTTTGTCTTTTTCCCAAGGCCCCAGATTCCTTTTGCCTTTGCCGCGTCTTCTATTTTTCTGGTAGTTTCTTCATCAGTAAAAGATTCATTGCACTTGCTGCATATTTGGGCCGGAAATTCCCCTAAGTAAACTCCAAACATTTCTTCCTTGATTTTTCCTGTTTTAATATCACCTTTTGCGCATACCGGACATTTCATTTTAAATCACCTTGGCTTCACTGTTATAACAAAAATATTGTTTTTAATTTTTTTGTAAACTACACAAAAATACCGGTAGTTAGACAAAATCTTATCTGGTTTCTGGATTTGTTTTGAACCCCTACTAATAGCTTCCTGAACTTCAAAAATTGAAATTCCCCTGGCAACCATCTGCTCTCTTGCATGCCTGCTGAATAAGATTGCCAGTTGTAACACCTGTAAGTACAGTATATACCGAAGTATTTAAAGGTTTCGAATGGTTACTTATTTGGGTTAAGCCTCTGAGGGGATTTGCACCCCCGACCTTTGCCTATTTAGAAATGTTACCAAGGCAACGCAATGGCTGCTATGCTACAGAGGCATAATAATGCGGGGGAAGGGATATGCATGCGCAAGCATGCTCGCTTGCTGCAATTTGAACCCTCGGATCCACTAAGGAACAGGATATCTGAAATCCTATTTACAATAGGTGCTCCTTAAGTCCTGCGCGTTTGGCCAGACTTCGCTCTAAGGATTCCAAAACTAATGCTTTGGAATTACCCCCGCAAATTGTCTGGCAATATTTTTGAAGTAGAAAACTATATTTAAAGGTTATGATTAAAGCGATTGTTCTTTTATTTTTATCATATTTTATTCTTAAAAACTTTTCACTATTGGATTTTTATCGCTTTACTGATACTTGAACTTCTGCAGATTAAAGAACGAAGTAATCCTCTTGAACAATTCCCTGCCGTCAGAATTGACTGTGCCATCCCACTTGAAGGACCAGAACATGTAAACAAACTTGTCAACCAATGCCCTTATGAAATAATAGATTGGCTTTGCCTGGTAAAAGCTGCCGTGTATGTGGGACTGGATAAAGCCGTCTATGTTAATAAGAACATCGCCATTATTTATTCTTATTTTTTTGCCGTCTTTTTTAATTACAGATTCCTTTACATTGTCGAGCAGCGCCCTTAGCACAATAACTTCATGGTGCAAATTGTCCAGATGGCTGTGCGCCTCAATAACCCACTCAATCTTTTTGCCGCTTTTTGTAACGTGCTCCATCTTTTTTTTCGGCTCTTTTTCAAAACCTTTTTCTTTTATCCATCTGTCAACTTCAGCATAGAAATCCTCGACTGCAAAAGGGCCGCTGTAAGCCGTCCTCAAGTCATAAAGCACTTGTTTTTTTTCTGACATTATGCACCTATGGTCCCTGCTTCGATATGACTGAATAATGCCTGTAAAGGTTGAAAAATTTCTCAATCTCCTCATGGAGGTGGTTTACATCGTTGACCAGCCTCTGCTCAAACCTTTCGGTGTAAGCCTTGTATATGAAATTGTCGTATATCGCCCTTAAAAAATGAAAAACAGGGTTCTGCTCCCATTTGCTCTGCAAGTCATACTCGACAAACCCGTCGATTACAATCAGCATCCTTCCGCTGTCAACCTTTGCTTTTTTGCTGTTGACAATTGCATCAGCCTTCATTATGTCGTAGCCAAGCACCCTTACCTTTATGATGTACCTTGCATAGTCGCTTATCCACTTCCATGGCGATATCTGCCATTCTATGAACTTTCCATTAGCGGTGTTCTGCTCAAAATCCTTGTCTTGCCTCTTGTCAAAGCCCATGTGGAATATGAAATTTTCAACCATCTTGAGCAGTTCTGTCACATTAAGGGGCCCGCTGTAGTCTATCTTGTCATGATCAACAATTATTTTTATATGTCCCATGATGCCTCTTTTTTGAAGTTAATGCACGCCGGCCATGTGCCTGAACTCAGAGCCTTCAGATGCCATTTTCAGTCTTTCCTTTATTAAAGCATGAAGCCTCAGCACTATCTTGTACTGCAATTCATCCCACCATACCCCTTCAATTTTTTTCTTTATTATGTATTTGTTGTAAAAGCTCTTAAGATGTGCTAGAAATGCACTCTTTTCCCATACGCCCTCATAGTCTGTTAGACAGTTGCCTAAAATCTGTATCCATATCCTGCCTTTTGCCATCTTTTTCTTTGTTCCGTCTTTCATGATAACTTCTATGTCGTGCATGTCGAAGGTTTCTATTGTGACATTAACAATCCATTCATAAAACTCTTCAACTTTGCGTGTTGCTTTGAACTGATAAAGAACCTCTGCTCCGAAAGGACCGGGTCTTCTGTGCCTTTGCTGGATTTCATAAAACTTGAACTTTTTCTGCCTGAAAAAATCCGCAATTGTCTCGTAAAGGTCCTGCATGTCAAAAATTCCCTTGTATTGTATATATACGGGTGTTGCGCCAGCTTCTGAGAAATGTATAATGTCTTCCGGCTTCATGAATTTTTCCTGAATATAATAATATATAAAGGTTTCTATGCCCAAAATTGTTAGGAAAGATTTATATATAGCCGAACAACAAAGTAATTAGATATTACAAATTGTTTGTTGTCGAGTGACATGCGAGTGAGCTGGGAGATGAGCGAGCGAGAGGCGAGCTCTCGCAACTCACTGCGAACTCGCTCACAACTGACTCTTGCCGACCACAAAAATAAATAGGTTTTGTTGTGGTTGGCAATATAAGTAATTGAATAAAAAATCTCGTAAAAAATGACGCGCTTAACGGGAAAAATGGGCAAATTCTTCATTCTTGCAACTGTCCTCCTTGTATTGGTAAATATCGCATTTGCCGCATCTTTTGATGTGAAAGTCACACCTATAACAGACAAGATTGTAGTGGATGAAGTTGCGGAATTTGACATAGATGTCCAAAACAATCTTGATACAGACGAGGAATACCTGATAAAAAAGGCAGGCTACCCGTTTTGGGACATGTATACCAAGCCATTGCAGAATCCCATCACCTTAAAAGTGCCTGCACAAAGCACATCATCAATAAAGCTTTTTGTTGACCCTTTGTATATCACCTCTGTTGACACATATACTCTTGATATGGGCATTGTTCTTGAGAGCACAGGGCCAGGAGCAAAAGTGCCAATTACAGTTGGAATAAAATCAACAGAGCCTTTGATAGGGGGCTACATACCAACAGTTCTGACCAGCACAAGCATTTCTCCTGAGAAGATTGACCCTAGGGGGGATTTTACAATAACAATTGTGCTGAACAACCAAAATGTTTTGGACTACCCAAATCTCACAATAAAGATTGAAAGCAACCTCTTTAAGGACGAGTTATATGTGCAACTTGGCCCAAAAAAAGACAGGACAATTGAGGTAACAAAAAAACTGGATGATATGACTGTGCCTCAAAAAGACAGGCTGGTTATTGCCATATTCAAGGATGAAAGGCTGATTGTCAGCCCCATTGTAAAGGAATTTGAGGTTATTGAGTATGCGGTTCAGGAAGACCTTCCAAAAGAGCAGTCTTTTTTAAAAATAAGAAAAGGAATAAAGGTTATGTCGAATAACCCCGATTACAAGGGCATCGTAAAAGTTGAAACAACCCCAATCAAAAATCTGTTCATGACAGCTTCTCCAAGAGCCGAGGTAGTAAAGGAAAATGGCAGGAATTATTTGGTATGGGAGGTGGAAGTCGGCCCGGACAAGACAATTTCTATCCGCACAAGTGAAAATTACAGGCCAATTGTTGTTCTTATTTTATTGGTAATCGCTGCAATAGTTTTGTACTTCCTGTTTAGAAGCCCCATCGTAGTGAGCAAAGCAATTGGAAATGTTGGAATGAGCTATGGCGGAATTTCAGAGGCAAAGATTGTTGTAAGGGTCAAGAACAGGAGCCAAAATCAAATAACAGATATTGAGGTTGTGGACAATCTTCCCCATATCGCACATGTTGAAAAGGAGCTTTCAATCGGCTCCATGCAACCCCATGCTATATTGAAGCACCCTAAAAAAGGGATTATGATAAGATGGAACATAGAAACTTTGGAAGCAGGCGATGAAAGGGTATTATCCTACAGGATGAAGTCAAGGCTTCCGATATTGGGAGAGCTTAACCTGCCTGCTGCAAGCGCAAGAACCAAAATTGGAGACAAAGTAATCATAAGCAACTCCAACAGGGCAAGCGTTGGCGGATAATTATTCTGTATTCTTGCGGTATTTCTTTAGAAACTTTTAATAATCAATAAGAAAATAATAGTGAAATGCGAGTGAGCTACTCGCTCACAAGACACTGGGCCTGTGCTGTAATGGATAGCAGACTCGGCTTCGGCTTTGCAATAAGATGAAACCGGGCAGTGGGGGTTCGAATCCCCCCAGGCTCACTACAATTCATATGCTGGTTCTGCCTCTTTGTATTAGCAGAACAACAAAATCGTAAAATCTGAAATTTCCATCCAAGCCGAATGTGTTATCAAGCCTAGATGCGGCAGGCTTCACATATAATTCAGAGTTTTGTATGCTTTTCATTCTTTCATCAAAAAAATTATTTGGTCCTGCCTTTAACCCATCCATAGACAGCAGATTGCTGATGCCATCGGCCACATTGATTGCGTCGATTCTTGCATCCGGTTTTTTTTCTTTCATCATTCTCAGGAGTTTATCCATGGTGTCGCAATCATAACCTGACAAAGATATTTCACTGTCCGGAATCCTGGTTACACCCAAAACCATTTCAAGAACATGTTCTCCTAATGACTTCATTATTTTTTCAGTAATATTTTTTCTCCCAGCGCCTGATTTCTCAATGGCATCGTGATTAAGGCCTGCTGCAATAGTTTCAAAGTCCATGCCCATCAATGCAAGAATATACCCAACCTGATATGGATGAACTATATAAGGAAGCCCGTTTTTTCTTTTGTAGCCTTCATGAGCTTCATAACTTATCCTGGCCGCTTCAGAAACAAGTTTTGCATCAAGAAAAGGATTAACCTTAGTATATTCAGCAACTACTTCCTCAATTAGGAGGCTTATTTCAAAAGGCTTTGCCGGATACTTTTGTTCTTTTGATCCAATACGGCCCAACATTATTTCACTCAATGACAAAATCCTCGTCTCGAGCCCGTCAAAAGACAGCGTTCTCAGGGTTGTCGTTTGTTTCATTGCGAACTTCCCGGATTTATCATGGCTAATTTAAAAAGTTATGCCAATAAAGATAACCAAAAATTAACCTTAATAAAAACCTTTAAATAAACCAATTCTTAAGAAACACCTATGGAACACCCAATCGTTGAAAAAATCCTTAGGGACGGCATTAACTCAGTAAACCTTTCAATGCTTGACGAAAGCGCAAGAAGGGGGATTTTAAGCGATGCTGCGGAAAGGCTGTACAAACAGAACAAGTTTGCGGAAGCCATTGAAATAATGGCCAAGGCAAATGACATCGAGAAACTAACAAAATTGGGCGATTTGTTTTTATCAGAAAGCAAAACAGAGCTTGCAACTCTTTGCTTTATTCCCACAAAGGACAAGCAAAGGCTAAGCAGCGCTGCGGTTCTCTGCATTCAGGCAAAAAGCTACAAATTGGCAGCAAAAGCCTATGAAGCTGCGGACAATACGCAAATGGCTTCTTTCATACAGCAGAATTTTGTAAAATAAGATGATCATTCAAAAAAGATGGGGAGATGCGCGCGAGAACGCTCGCGGGCTCGCGTTCAACTTTGGAGTGGGCACGATTTTCAGCCTTATAGCCGTATATTTTATATATCTGCATTCTAAAGAGAAAGAATGGACTTTGCTGGCTTTGGTATCAAAATGGTACTTAATAATTGCCGGTGGCTTGATGCTGCTGTCATTGGCAGTTATCTTATTTGTTATACTAATTTCTTTGCTGATATTTTTGGTTACAATGATTAAATTTAAAAAAGTTCATAAAAAGCACAAAAATGCCGAATATCTTGATGCAGAATACAAAATAAAAGAATAAGATGGTTAATAAAAAAACACAGAACACAATATTGATAATTTTAGGAGTATTGATGCTGACAGGAGGCGTGATTTACTACTTTAACTACAGCCTGAATCTTGTCAGGCAGGACTACGGCACAAAGATACTTGAGTTAAATGAGCAATTTACACAAAATTTGCAAGATTTAAAAAATCAGATATCGCTTTTGGGCTCCAATCTTTCGTCGCAGATTGGGCTGGTTGATATGGGCCTTCAAAACTTCAAGACCCAGAACCAGATAGAGATAAACACCCTGTCCAATTTAATTGACCAGATAGAGCAGCAGAGCAATATAAAATTAAATGAATTAAAGGACGAGCTAAAAAACATCAGGATAAAAAGCGCTGATTTCTCGGCAATTGTGGAGGATGTATTGCAGTCCACGGTTAGCATAAAGACAAATGTCGGCCAGGGCTCTGGCGCGATAATCGACACTAAAGGTTATATTGTGACAAATGTCCATGTAATAAGCGGCGCATCAATCGTAAAGGCAGTTACATACGCCGGCAAGACATATGGTGTGAATGTGCTTGTTGGCTACGACTCCGCTGCTGACATAGCTGTGCTGAAGATTGAAGCGCCTGATTTGAAGGCATTTAACTTTGGCAACTCAGATGATGTCAAGATTGGGGAGAAAGTCATTGCAGCAGGCAACCCCGCTGGATTGGCATTTACTGTAACAGAGGGCATTGTAAGCGCATTCAGGACATTTAATGGAATAAACTACATTCAAACTGATGTTCCAATCAACCCAGGCAATTCCGGAGGCCCATTGATCAATACAAAAGGCGAGATAATCGGCGTCAACAATTTCAAGGCTGGGGGATTTGAAGGGCTGGGGTTTGCAATATCATCCAATAAAGTAAAGCAAGTCGTCAATAAAATTATAAGCGATTACGAAGCGGCGCAAAACCAATAACTTTAAATATTTGCTATTTTAAGAATAACAAGATGGTGAAAATAAAAGAGGTGAAGACAGCTAAATCTCCGCAATGGTTCTATTATGTTTCTATTTTGGCTGCATTCCTGTTTACAATGTACATATCAATTTATTCCGCGATACATTTTGAGAACATAATGTATATGAACATTGTTGTGGTTTTCTTGTTTATAACAATCATTTCTTTCTTCTTGATTTCTGGGGTTTATTTTCATGCCGAGAAAGTGGGCTACCATACTTTGGCTCCTTTGCTGTTTTTTGCAGGTATGGCAGGCCTTGTTATTTATGCGTATAAGGCAGTGGATGCGACAGATGTAGTAAGGTACTCAATCACCTATACAATCATTGTAGTGGGTACTTCATTGTTCATCCTGCTGCCAAAGAAAAAAATAACCAGTAAAAATCTAATCCAAGGAATGGCAGGTAAAACACCCAAAAACGCAAATAAACATTAATAAAAAAGATGGAAGGGTTGCTTGAGGCATTTATCGCTTTATTTGTCATAATGGACCCGATAGGGAATCTTCCAATATTGATCAGCCTGACAAAGGGCATGCCTATAAAGGAAATCAAAAGGAACGTTGACGGGTCGGTCTTTGTTGCTGGCGTGCTTCTTTTCATTTTCCTGTTCTTTGGGGTGCAGGTATTTAATTTCTTTGGAATAGACCTTGACAGCTTTCAGATCGCAGGCGGCATTATTTTGTTGATAATGGGCATATTGTACGTTTTTGGCACGTCCCTTAAATATGTGAAATCACATGGATTCAATTTAAGCGTTCCTGTCGGAACGCCGCTGCTTACAGGGCCCGGGGTTATCACCATAACCATAATTCTAGTTAAAGAAAGTGGCATTTTAGTGACAGTTATTGCAGCATTTTTGACTTTGCTGGCAACATGGATTATATTAATTAATTCGTCAAGATTGTACAAAATACTGGGCGAGCAGTGGACCAGCGCCATATCAAGAATCATGGGCATTATATTGGCGGCAGTTGCCGTCAAATTCATAACAGGGGGTATTTTGAATATTATCGGGCCTTTGTTATAAATTTCAATAAGCTTTTTATTGTCTTGTCAATCGCTTTCTTTTGGGGCTGTAGTACAGTTGGCAGTATCCGGGGTTCGGGGCCTCGTGACCGGAGTTCGAATAATTTATTATTTTCGAAAGTCTCCGCAGCCCCATTTTTAAAACTAATCAAAATCTGAGCTGTAAAGTTAAAGGGAGCTAAATGCTCACTTTTTCTTCCAAAGGAATCCTGCTTTGCTTTCCAATCTTTCAATTTTATTCTCTGATTGAAGTTCCATTAAAACCCTATAGAGAGCATGCCAATTGATTACCTTGTCTGCTTTCTTTTGTAAATCTTCTAGAATTTCATTTGTACTTTTTATCTCTGTTTTTGAGAGAATAGATAAAATCATTTCTTTGTATTTGCTCATACAAAGATTTGGACTAAAACCTTTATAGCACAATATCCAAAGGTTTGTGCCAAAGCTTTCGAAAGCTTTTTAAATAGGTTCCCATTATATTTATTATCATGAACAATAAATTGATTGCACCAATAATAATTATAGTAATTTTAGTTGGACTTGTAACTTCAGTTTTAGCGATTACTAATTATGGGGTAGTGCAGAATGATAAAGTAACTGCGAAAGATGTTGTTTATGGTAGTTCATCAGACCTTCCTTATGTTGCTTCTTCGTTCAAAATATATAAAGGTTGGAATTTAATTCCTTCGCCTGGTCAAGGCATTCAAGCCCCTGCTCGAAGTCCTGATAATTATTTTGGCTATTCTAGTGAGATGGGTTGTGGAAATAAGAGAAATGACTTTTCAGGTTATCAAATAAAATATGGTTATATTTATGTTCCAGGAGAAGGATATATTGGTGGCAAAATAGATTACAATAGTAATGGTTTTGAGAGTTCTGTTCAACAAAAAGCAGACAATGCCATAAGAAATTATTATTTGTCTTCTGAAATGGGTGGAAATGATGGAATTTGGTCAGTCTATACAACTTCTCGTTGGGTTTATTCAGATATGGAGTGCCAGTATCCCCTAGCACAATTAGAGGTTAGAGATGTTGATAAAATCTATTCTGATGGTTTAAAGAAAACAAAATTATCTCAGGGCTGGAATTTAATTTTTCTTTCAGCCGGATTTTATGATAAAACTCTTAATGAAGTTGTTGGTGATTGTAAAATTACTAGTGTAAATCAATGGGACCCTATAAATCAAAAGTGGCAATATACCTCTTCTGAAGCCCAAGAACAAGCTAACCAACTATTAAATACAAAGATAGACATAAATTATTTATACATGCCTTTGGCAGTTAAGGTGTCCGCCACTTGTACACTTGGTCAAAGCATTACAACGCCTCCAACAATACCAAATTAAAATGATAAAAAACAAAAAAGGGATGAGCGCATGGATTTGGATTTTAATAATTCTAATTTTAATCGGAGTAGGAATTGGAATTTATTTCTGGCTAACTGGAGATTCTTCTTCTATTGCTAATGGTGGAGGTTCAATACCCCAACCTCCTGCATTACCTACTGGATAAATGGATCAACCCTAGCCATCTATTTTCTCCTAAGTTTAACTCCTGTCCCGCTCTATTGCATGGAACTTCATCTATTGTTGTATGGGCTTCTATAAAATTATGTTGAATAACTAAGGCAT
>Ga0209541_10000295_pt1 | contig 97727 bp, 102 predicted proteins | sample RifCSPlowO2_01_FD_184027 | JGI IMG/M metagenome (GOLD analysis project Ga0209541, IMG submission 184027) | Groundwater microbial communities from Rifle, Colorado - Rifle CSP2_plank lowO2_0.1 (SPAdes) (version 2) | ecosystem: Environmental > Aquatic > Deep subsurface > Groundwater | place... | reverse complement strand
GAATATTCTCGGCTGCTGCCACCCGTAGGTGTATGGACCGTGTCGCAGTTCCATTGGTGGGGGCCAAGCTCTCACTCCCCCTAGCCGTCGTCGCCTTGGTGGGCCGTTACCCCGCCAACAAGCTGATAGCCCGCAGGCCTCTCCCAGAGCGCATTGCTGCCTTTACCCTTTCGGGAACTATCGGGAATTAGCCCCGCTTTCGCGGGGTTGTGCCCGTCTCTGGGGTGAGTTCCTACGTGTTACTACCCCGTCTGCCACTATCCCGCACCTTTTATTGCTAAAAGGTGCGGGACCGTTTGACTTGCATGCCTTATCCACGCCGCCAGCGTTCATCCTGAGCCAGGATCAAACTCTCAATAAAGAAAAAATTTCTCGCGAAATTTTTTCTATCTTACGGGACAAAAGAAAAAATGCTCAAAATTTTACTGACTTAATTTTTTGGTGCTTAATTTTCCAAATTTTCAAGGTTCTCTTTTTGGGTCAAAACTCCTCAACAGAGCTCGGAGTAAATAAACCCGCGATAAGACCCGAAAGACCCTATCGCGGATTTACTTCTTAACTTTTCAAAATAGATTATGGGGTATCTGTGTCTCTTGCCATCTCAATATAAATTAACCTATAATAATTCCATTATACTCGCCCTGAAAGCCGCGTCAAGTGGACAAACTGGCTATATCTCAAGCCCGTTTTCCCTGGCTATTTTAGCATATTCTAGGGCACTTTTTCTAATCTTACGCTCCATGGTTTTGTAATCAACCTCCACCAGCCCAAATCGCGGCCAGAAGCCTTTATCCCATTCAAAATTATCCAAAAGCGACCAATAAAAATACCCGCGAACATCCACGCCTTCCTGAATGGCTTTATGCGCATAGCGTAAGTGCTCTTTTATAAATTTTTCGCGATGAATATCTTGCACATCCGCAACTCCATTTTCAGTAATATAGACCGGCTTCTGGTATTTTTTTAAATTTTTCAAAACATAATAAATCCCTTCGGGATAAATTTCCCAGCCCATATCGCTAGTTTCTTTATTTTCGTTCTGATTTAATTTAAAACCCTTTATGCGATTGTGAAAATAATAATTTAATCCGATAAAATTCTGATGATTCTTAATTTTGTTCAAAAACCAGTTATTCCAGAAATAATTTAAAACCGGCACGAGCCAGCCCTCAAAATAAGAGTTATTTTTGGCAATGCCAATTTGTTGAAAACCGAGCTTTGAACATTTGATATGTGCCTCTGCCAAATTATTATAAACTTTCAAGAATTTAAAAAATGATTTTTTCTGCGGAGGCCATTTACCGCGAAGATAGGAATTCGTTGTATAAATCTCCGGCTCATTTAATGTAATCCAATATACGACACTTTTTAACGATCGTACGATTTTGTCCACATAACGCGCAAAATCATCTATTGTTTTTTTGTTTTCCCAGCCGCCTTGTTCAGCAACCCAAACTGGCAAAGTCCAGTGCCAAAGCGTCACAAACGGTTCAATTCCACGCTCGCGGAGAGCGTTTATTACTTCCTGATAGTGAGCAATTTCTTTTTCATCCCACCTCCCCTCCTCCGGCTCAATCCGTGACCATTCTATGGAAAAGCGATGTGCGTTGTGGCCGAGAAATTTTGCAATATCAAAATCATCGCGAAATCGGTTGTAATGGTCGCAAGCTCGGCCAGATTCTTCGTGGCCGGTTGTTTTTTCCCACTCCGTCCAGTCATTATGATTCCCGCCCTCCACCTGATGAGCCGAGGTCGCCGCTCCCCACAAAAACTTTTTTGGAAATTCTAATCTCATTTTTTATTTATTAAATTCTTTACGGCGTCCCACATTTTCGGATTGTTTTGTTTTTCTTTCATCCAATACCACCACTCCGCGCCCCAAAAATAAGCTTTGGGAAACCCGGCGCGTTCAGCATAATCAATGATTTCTTTAAAAATCTCCGGATTCATTTCGCCGTTATTCCATGGCTCGGCTTGGAGCTCTGATATTAAAATTTGCTTTCCCAAAACTTTTTCCGCCCACCACGCCTTGATTCTAAAATAATATGCCGGAATCAGCGAATATTTTATTTCGCCGAACCATTTGTGGGTTACATATCTATAAAGAGTCGTCCCGAAAATATCCGACTTTGCGGCAAGATACGGCCAGGCGAACCCCAGCTCGCCGGAGTCGGTCAGTATAATTGGACGAGTATCAAGTGACTTAACTAGTTTAATTTCTTGATTTAATAAAGAAAGCGGAGTTGTTCCGCATTCACCAAACGGGAACAGCGGCTCGTTTTCTACTTGCCAGGCCCAAACTGCAGGGTTGGAGCGGTAGCGCTTAACCACTTCTTTAACGTAACGAAGAAGAAACCCCACCCTCTCTCCCCCTCCCCCAAGGGGGTTATCCCGTGCCCAGCTCGAAATATGGCACTCCGGCCATCTTGGTACTTTTCTTCCCACCACTAAAATAACTTTTGCGCCGCGCTTCTCTGCCTCCGCGATCTGCCAGTCTAAATCATTAAAATTAAACTTCCCTTCCTCCGGTTCCACGAGATCCCAATAAGCCACGAGTCGCAGATCTTTTACTTTTAAATCGTCTAAAATCGCCAAATAATTTTCGCGCCAATTCAATCCCAACTCTTCCGAAAATTTTTGCGAGAAAGTAACGCCGTAGCTCAAATTTTGTTTTTTGAGCACGGAATAACTTATAAGCAAATATAAAATTATCAAAATGCCGACGAGCCAAAATAAATTTTTTATGGGCATGATATAATTAAATTATAGTAAATTATGCAAAAACCGGCAAAAAATGAAATAAAGGCGTTTATTGATTTTTTCCATGACGCCTGCCAAAAAATCCGCAAGGAAAAGGCGGTTTTTGAGCGCGGCAAGGACGGCAAACTGGTAAAACTGGCGCTTAAAAAATTTTCCCGCGTTCAGCTTGAGATGCTGGCGGCCTGGTTTTTGGCCAAAAAGCCCAAGCTCCAGCCCAAGATAGGCGCCATGCTTTCCAAAAATATGCTGGAGGAGCTTGAGAGAAAAATTAGGCAGGTCAATTTTTGGAAAGATATGGACACGATTTTTCAAAAGCATTATCCTCGTCAGATATGATTCTGCAAAAGGAAAACCAAATATTGCGGGGAAACGCTGAAAAAGTCGCTAATATAAAATCCGCTGAAGTCAAAGCGCTGATAGTAAAAATGGCCAAGGCGATGTTCGCGGAGCCGGACGGCATCGGCATCGCCGCGCCGCAAATCGGAGTTTCTCTCCGGATTTTTTTGGTTGCCAAGGAAGCTGCCATAAAAAATGCCGCGGAGTTGCACGAAAAAATCGGAGATAAAAACAAAAAGAGAAATACGGAGTATTTGGTTTTTATAAACCCTGCCCTTAAAAAATCGGCGTCTAAAAAGATAAAAGACGTTGAAGGGTGTCTTTCGGTGCGCGGGATTTACGGCGAAGTGCCGAGGGCAGAGAAAATTACAATTGAGTATTTAGACGAGTCCGAGAAAAAGCATCAGCGCGGCGCCTCGGGGCTTTTTGCGCGAGTAATCCAGCACGAACTGGACCACTTGGACGGCGTTTTATTCATTGACAAAGCGCGAAATCTTAAAACTTATAACTTGAAACGTGATTCATGATACAAGCTTCGAGTTTCAAAATTATTTTCTTCGGCGGCTTTAAGGGTTTTTCTGAAATATATCTTGACGCTCTCAAAAGTGCCGACTTTGAAATCGTCACCCGAGCCGAAGACGCGGATTTGGGCGTTATCGCTTATTTCGGAAAAATCATACCGAAAGCAGTTTTGGAACTTCCGAAAAATGGATTTTTAAACGCCCATCCCTCGCTTCTCCCCCGCTGGCGCGGGCCTTCTCCCGTGCAATCCGCCATTTTGGCTGGGGATAAAACCACCGGCGTGACTATACATATAGCCACAGAGAAGCCGGACGCAGGGCCGATTTTAGTCCAAAAAGAAATCGTGATAGAGCCGGATGATACTTGTTTGAATTTAACCGGCAAGCTTGCCCTGGAAGGCGCCACGCTTTTAATTCCGACCATTGAAAAATGGCTTTCCGGAGAAATCGCGCCGAAAGAACAGGACGATTCCAGAGCGACTTATACCAAGCTGCTCACAAAAAAAGACGGGGAGATTGATTGGTCAAAACCCGCCGACCACATAGAAAAAATGGTGCGGGCTTACGACCCATGGCCTGGAGCGTATACTAAAATGAAAAACGGCAGAATTTTAAAGATAAAAAAAGCAGAGATTATAAGCGGCATTTTAAAGCCCCTTATCGTCCAGCCGGAAGGCAAAAAAGAAATGTCCTGGGAGGCGTTTTTGCGCGGGCATAAAGACGCTATTGAAATAACATCGCGGCTCCGATAGCCACGGAGTTTTTGCTAAGCTTAGATTTTTTGACCGGCAAGCCAAGCGTTTTTTGAAGCTTGGCGGCGAAATTTTTCCTAGTCTGCCCAGAGGCAGCTCCCCCGCCGATGACAACTTTCTCTATTTTGTAAGTTTTAATAACGCCATTCAGCTTCTTCGCCAAAAACATCGCGAGCGCTGCGTTGTTATGGCTATCCCTGATTTTTTTATATTTTCTCTCCCAGCGCGCGGGATATTCAAAGTTTTTTATTTTTAAAACTTTGCCGCATTTGCCTGCCGCGCGGCCGATTCCAGTCCCAAGAGTCAGGAAAAACGTCGTCCGCCTGTCTTCATACTCTGCTCGCGCGAAACACCACGCGTCATGAGCAACCTTCACTTTTTTATCAAAAAAAAACTTAGCAAAATCAAAATTTCTGATATAGGGCAGATTTGTTGCTGAAATAAAAATGGCGTTTCTTGCTCTTCCAGGCACAGCGATACCAATTTTAGGATGGCTCCCAACCAACTTTTTTAGAGTTTTTTTAAATCCGCTTAAATTTTTTGGCGTCTTTGCTTCGCGTGCAGCCAAAACATTTTTACCGTCCCATAGCACCGCCCTTATCTTTGACCCGCCTATGTCCAGTCCAGCAATTAATTTTTTTTCCATTGCTGCCGGGCTTGGATTCGAACCAAGATACTGGGCTCCAAAGGCCCATGTCCTACCGTTAGACGACCCGGCAATAAAATATTATTTAACATAAGTCGCAATCTTAATCAACGCGAGCTCCAGGGGGAGATGAGCAATGAAATCGTCCGCAGGGGCGCGGAGCGCCTCAATCAATTGGCGTACGGCGTATTCAGAGCGGGCTAGGCCCGCAGCCGATTCTTTTTTGAAGAAACCTATCTCATCAGCAGTAAATTCATGCTCCAAGAGCCTCTCGGTTTTTTGGTCCAGCGCTAAAAATAAAATGGCTCGGAAGCTCCGAAGGAGCAGTTTCCCCAAAAACGCGGGATCAGTCCCCTCCTCCAAAATTTTATCCAAAACCTCAAGCGTCTCTTTAGCGTTCCCGTCCAAAGAAGCGGAAATGAGCTTTTCAACCGCCTCCTCCTCCGGCGCGCCCAAAAGCCCGCGGACGTCGGTTTCTTTCATCGATTTTTGGCCGAGTCCGGCCATCTGGAATAAAATGTTTTCGGCGTCGCGGAGCGAGCCGTCCGCAAAAAAAGCGATTAGCTTGAGCGCGTCTTCGTCCGCGTCCAGTTTTTCTTCTTTTGTTATTTTTGCGAGCTCCCGCACGATATCTGGTATGGATATTTTTCTGAACTGAAAATGCTGGGCGCGGGAGACGATGGTGTCCGGGACTTTGGCAAGCTCCGTTGTGGCTAAAATAAAAATTGCGTGCTCCGGCGGCTCCTCCAGAGTTTTTAAAAGCGCGTTGAAGGATTCCTTGGTCAGCATATGCACCTCATCTATGATGTAAACTTTGTAAGGCGAGCGGAGCGGCAGAGTTCTTACGGCCTCTCTCAAAGCCCGCGTCTCATCTATCCCCCGCGAAGAGGCGGCGTCAATTTCAACAATATCTTCTTCGTATGAACCGACTTCTTTCGCTAAAATTCTGGCAACGGTAGTTTTGCCGGTGCCTCTGGGGCCGGAAAAAAGATAAGCGTGGGCAATGCGTTTTTTTGAAACCGCATTTTGTAAAATGCGGACCGTGCTTTCCTGCCCCACCACTTCCTCAAATTTCCGCGGGCGGTACTTTCTGTAGAAAACCTGCGACATATTATTTTTTAAACACTATAAATTTAAAACCGGTAAAATTCCAGATGAGCACTGCGATGTTGGCGATAAATTTCGCGTAATTCAGCCATTTTGACGGCCCGATCGTCTCAATAATTGAGGCGGGCGCGTAGGTTGTAAGCGCTATAATAAGGACGCTGTTTATTATAAGCCCGCCTATTCCGACCGCGAAAAACTTCGGGAAATCACGGAACAAGCCGTCGTTATTGTAATCTTTAAAAACCCAAAGCTTATTCCACAGGTATCCGTTTACCACCGCGATTAAAAACCCGGGCGCGTTGACCCAGCCGACAATTATGCCGGCGGTCACGCCCGTAAGATAGCTTGTCAGGTTGAGAACCGAAAAATCAATCGCCGTGGATAAAAATCCGGCGGCGGCATAGCGGCCGAATTGCGAAACAAATGGCTTCACACGCGCTCCGAGAAAATCACCGAACCAAACCCCAGCTGCCCAAAGAACCGGCAGCAAGACCAAAGCGGCAAGATTTTGATACGGGAAAGAAATTTTTAAAAAATATAAAATCGCCAGCGCAAGCGCCCCGGTCAAAAACCCCGCAATCGCCCCAATCCAATAATCTTTTTTGATAATCATGTATTGCTTTTTATCCCGAGCTTATCGAATATTATTCTTATATTATCAAAATATTTTTCGTCTTCGTCAAAAAATCCGTAGCCGAACCCCGCCATGTCTTTATGAACAATGTTATTTCTTAAAAGTTTTGCTTGAAAACTCGATATTACGCCTTTTTCTAAACTAGAAGCAAGCAAACTTTCTAATTGTCCGGACAATTTTCTATCATCTTTTTCGCTGCGCACATATTTGCTGTAAAACTTCTGTTCTTTTTCGCCAAGCTTATTCACAATTGTTTTCTCGGCAAGTTTGAAATCTGGATAAGCCGCCGAGGCGCGTGGGGCGTAACCGCTTAATATTCCAAAGCGTGCAGCTCTTTTTCTAATTTCTTCATCATTAAAATCTCCGTCAGAATCTGGATCGTCCCACTCAAACTTATTACTTAAAACCCATTTAACAGAATCGCGCCGTGCTTCCTCCGGAAATAAATCTGGAATTGGGCAGTTTTTAATCACTTTCTCAACCGACGCCGGGTTTATAATTGAACACTGCCACTGTTTGCCTTCGGCCGGTTCATTCCAAAAAAGTAGTTTCAAACCAAATTCTTCTTCGTAAATTTTTTGGAGTTCCTTGCGTTCTTGCTCCGTTTTCATTCTATCAAACCCAGTTCCTCCATAAAAACCCATTTCTGGGAAAAGACCCATAATGCTTAGAAGAATTTTTCTATTCCCACCGTTTTCCGTGGCTTTTCTTAAAACTTCGCTTTTCTTAAAAACCTCGTTGAATTTCGCGAGCCCATCTTTTGCACGCTCCAAATCCGTCGAAAAATACGGCAAAAATTCCATTTTTTCTTGCGTTTCAATTTTTGGCGATTGTTCGGGCATAAATTACCAACCTCTTTCCTGATCGGGTCGCAATTCCTCCGCTTTTTCTTTTACAAATTTAGCAAGCTCCTCTACTCGTTTTTGTGACAACGGATCATCTTCATTTCCGAACATCGATTGATGCTCAAGGGCGCCAAGAAACTCGTTTAATGCGTTTACTAAATCTGTATTATCGCCGCTTCTTTTCATTAGTCTATAAAGGATTGTTTCGTACTTTGCAGCCTGAACTTCGGCAGTATTTTTTTGCAATTCCGACGCCGATTCTTTATATTTATCCCTTGTTTCTAGAAAAGGATTATTGTTTTTCTCATTTACCGGAGGTCCTTCCATGGTTTTAATTAGTTGTTAATTACATTAATTGTAAGCATTTTGCACAATTTTACAAGGCCTGGTGCCTTTTTCTTATTTCCTCCTCCACTTCCTCGCGCTCGCGTGAGTATTTGGAGCGCGAAAGCTCTTTTATATAATCGGCCATCTCGCCGCGTCCGCTTTCCGGAGGCAGAGTCTTTATATTAAAGGGCTTTGAGGTTTGGCCGTCAATCAGCAATTTGAGATAAGCGTTGAAATTATCAATATTTAAAAGGTCCTCCGCGGAAAATATCGGCTGGAATTGTTTTTCCACATACTCGGCGTCGTCGGAGCCGATTCTAAAAGAGCAGATGGAGCCGACGTTTCCGAAAATCGCCTTTTTAATATCCTCGTCCAGCTGGCCTATGAACTGGTGCGCGACGGTCATATTTAATTTGTATTTTCTCGCCTCGGAAAGGATTGTGGCTATGGATTTCGTGGTCACATTTTGAAACTCGTCAATATAGAGATAAAAATCGCCGCGCTCCGCTTCGGGCCTGTCCACTCTTGAGAGCGAGGCCATCAAAATTTTACCAACCATGATGAGCCCCAAAAGATTTGAGTTAAGCTCGCCAAGTTTCCCCTTAGACAGATTCAAAAGAAGGATTTTTTTCTGGTCCATTACATCGCGCAGATTAAAAGCCGACTTTTGCTGGGCGATTATCGGGCGCATAATGTCATTGGACAAAAATCCGTCAAATTTGCTCACAACATAAGTCGCCATATTGGCGATGGACTGCTCTCCCGAGGCGCGCTCGGCAATCTGCTTCCAGAAGGTTTCCACGACTATATTTTTGGAGCGCGAGAGCTTAAAATCGCGGAATGACTTGTCCGCAAAAACTCTCTGGATTTCCAAAAGCGTGTTCCCGCTTTCGGGGTCTTCCATTACCAGCATCGCAGCGTTCCTGAAATATTGTTCAAACATCGGCCCGCCGGCGATGGACATGTTAAAAAGCTTGTTGAAAATCTCCAAAAGCTCGTTGACGATTAAGCTTTTCTGTTCTGGATAGCGGAGGTCAAACTCCAGCATGTTGAGACCCATTGGGCGCGCGACATCCCCGGGGTCAAAATAAATCACCTCCCCGGCGCGCTCCGAAGGAATCAGGGGCAAGATTTTTTCAATAAGGTCGCCGTGCGGGTCCACGACCGCCACACCCTCGCCGGCCAAAATATCCTGCTGGACCATATTTTGCATAAGCGCGGATTTCCCGGTACCGGTCTGGCCAATAATATAAAAATGCCTTCTGCGGTCGTCTTTTTTGAACCGCACTTCGCGCTCCTCCCCCCTAAAAGAGCTCTTGCCGAGCAAAATGCCATCTTTTGGCAGATTTACCGGCGGCGCGGCTTCTTTCGCTTTTAAGGTGCGCACGGAGGGAGCGGCCTTTTTCAGATACGGAAAATGGTAAATGCTCGCGATTTCTTCAACGTTTAAAATTATTTTTGTTTTTTCGTCAAAAAGGCGGAAAGAAAAATGCTCAACCAATTTTCTTAAACGTTTTCCGCCAAGCTCTTTAATTTTCAAGCCGTTTCCTTCCGGATTTTCAAACTGCAAAAAAGCTCCCGCGAGGCCTTTCAAAATCTTATCGGCCGAGAGCGCGCTCTCGGCCGAGGCAAGAATGCGGATATTGCACTCAAATGCCGGTTTTGATGCCTTTTCTTCAAAAAGTTTCGCTGTTTCCTCATCGTAACTCACGTCGCTCTTTTCCCTGTCGGTTTTTGATGGGGAAAGAAGTTTCAAAAGCGCTCCCCAAAAACCGCTTTTGCCCAGGGCTTCTTTTTTGCTTTCTCCCTCTTTGATTTTTTTTGCCGCTATGTGCGCGCGGTTTTTTATGTTTCCTCCTCCAACTCTCAAAACTACCTGTAAAGCCGCGCCTTCGCCGAATTCTTTTACTCCCGAAAGCGCCGAAGTTATCGTTTCCAGTTGGTCGCTTCCGGATTTCTGATAGGTTTTTATGGGCAAGAGTTCCGATTCGGCGGAAAATGCGGAGGCGCCGGCTGTTGCCCCCTCTAAATTGAAAATATTGTAATCCGGCCTTTTTTCTATTTTGGCTTCCGGAAAGGCGCCGTGAAGCTGGTTTTGGAGCAAAGTTTCGTAAGCCCTCGGGAAAGCTACGTAGAAAAATATCTCGCTCCCGCGGTTGTGCGCAGCGATCTCAAACGCGAATTGCGGATTGCCTAAAATTTTGCTAGCAATTCCCTTTCTTTGAATTGAGCCCAAGCCCGCGAGAAAATTTTCCATTTTTAAAATAAAATCTTTTGCCGCCTGCGCCTCTCCCGCTTTTTCGCCTCTTGCTTCCGGGATGCTGACCAAATAAAGCCCCAGCCCAAGTCCGGCGCTTACTCCGCGGGCGCGCCTTTCTTTTTTTATCCAAATCACGGAAAAAAGCCAGAGCCAGAGCGCCAGCGTTATAAATAAAAAAAAGTAGAAAGTGGCCGGATTCATCTAATTTTCCTGGACTCTAAAAGTTTTTCGTAATATTTATCTGCCAGCGTGTCGTGAAATTCATCCAGAATATGCGGATTTTTCATTGCCTCCGCGACTTTAATGGCTGAAGCCAGCCCTTTGGTAAGCGCGAGCTCCACCAGAGAATCAATTATTTCGGCGTGTTCTTTCTCCTGCAGCTCATACGCTTTTTGCTTAGCGTCGTCGTCCGCAAGCTGGCTTTGCGGAAGCGGCGCCGGCGGTTTTGAGGCGGCGGCATCTTTTATGACTTCTCTAAAAATCTCTTTTTCGTGCTTTTGCTCGCCGCTTCCGGCCAGCTCCCTTTTTTTGGCCTCAAGCCGCTCTTCAAGCAATTTTATTTCTTCGTGTAATCCTGCTTCGGGCATAATTAAATGATAACATGTTATAATAATTTTATGAAAAACCGCTGGGGTTTAGTCGTTTTGATATTGCTTCTGGCCGCGTTTTTCCGTTTCTGGGATTTAAAGAACGCCCCGCCGGGGCTTTGGGCAGACGAAGCGGTAAACGGCGTCAACGCGCTGCGGGCTATTGAAACTAATGGATGGAAAGTTTTTTATCCGGAAAATTTCGGCCGCGAAGGCCTTTTTATAAACATTCAATCCGTCTTTATAAAATCATTTGGCGCTGAAACGTGGGTTTTGAGGCTGCCTTCGGCGATATTTGGGGTGTTGACGGTGCTTGGGCTGTATTTAATGACGCGCGAACTCTTTGGCAGGCGCGTGGCGCTTTTTGCGTCTTTTTTCCTCGCAACCAGCTTCTGGCATATTAATTTTTCGCGCATAGGATTCCGCGCAATAATGGCGCCGTTCTTTTTCGTGTGGAGTTTTTATTTTTTATTTTTAGGCGCGCGCAAACTAAAACAATCACTTTTTATTTTAGCCGGCTTGCTCTTCGGCCTCGGCTTCCATTCGTATATCGCTTACCGCATCGCTCCGCTGATTGCGGTTTTACCGCTTTGGAGATTTTATACGGGCCGGAAAAATCAGGAAGCCGGACTTCAACTTGGAAGTCCGGCTTCCAAGTTCTGCCCGCCATGCCTCATCGGCCTTTTTATTTTTGCAACGTTTCTGGCAGCGCTCCCCCTGCTTTGGTATTACGTGCAAAATCCGCAGGATTTTTTAGGGCGGACGGCGGCTATCTCAATTTTTGACGCCCCGAATCCGCTCGGACAATTCTCAGAAAATCTTATAAAGACGCTGGGAATGTTTAATGTCGCGGGCGATTTTAACTGGCGGCACAACCTCGCCGGCTCACCTCAGTTTTGGTGGCCAGTTGGCTTGCTGTTTTTGCTAGGGTTATGGTTGAGCATTAAAGCAATCTTAAAACCCACCCCCGAAAGAGATTCGGAATCTCTTTCTTCCCCCTCCCCTATGGAGGGGGTTGGGGGGCGGGTTCCTTCTTTCCCATTGAAATTTACTTTACTCTGGTTCATCGTTATGCTCCTTCCGGTCGCACTCTCCAACGAATCTTTACCTCACGCTCTTCGCGCAATCGTTTTGATTCCTTCAGCAATGATTTTTGCCGCGCTTGGGCTGGAATGGATTATTCAGAAATTTAATGAATGGCTGGATAAACAAAAAACAAATTATCCAGAAAAAATAGCGCAGCTAAATCGCGTCGCGAAAGAAGCAACACTTTTGCTTTTTGTGTTTTTTATAGCTGCCGCAGCGCATACTTATAATACCTATTTCATCCGCTGGGCGCCTAACTCCAACGTCTATCAGGCGTTTCAGACTAATCTGACGGAAAAAACCAATTGGCTAAATGCTCAACCTAAAGAAATTAAAAAATATGTGGTTACTGATGCCACGGAAAGAGTTGATATGCGCGGAACACCTATGTCTTTTCAGCCGATTATTTTCATCACAAACACTTTTTTTGAATCGCGCCAAAAAGAAAAAAATATTTATTATTTTGGCGTAGGCGGCTTTGATAGCATAGATTGCTCAAGCTGGTGTATTATTATTCCTGTCGAATCAAAACCAACAATTTATAAAACATTAAAACAAAAAATCCCGAGTCTCCGTTTGGATACGACGCCGGGATTTGTTGTATTAAAAAATTACTGAACTATACAATTACTCACGATCGTGTAAATTTGTATAGATAACCTTAATAATCAGTTTTGATAGTGCCTCTTTTGTACACGGTAAAAATATGAATATGGGGCAATAAATTCATCTCTTCCAAATTTTCCAGAAATTCTTGCGGTAACGGCCTCTCCCCCATCCATACGCTTTTCTGCAACAGCTTAAAATCGCAAGCGATTAATTCTAGTCTTAGCCAATCGCGCCTTCTTCGCTCGCGCTCCGGAACGTCAAATATTACGAGCCTTAAAATGCCGTCTTTTTGGGGTAAATCAAACACATCAGCCGTTTTCATGTTTTTGATAAATTTTTTGCCAAAATTTGTTATCCCCCATTTGTTATTTTTTCTTTCCACTAAACCTTGTTTTTGTAGTCTGGTCAAAATGACGGAAAAAGTCTGGCGCTTAAATTGATAATCTGAATCTAGACTCAAGAGTTGTCTCCACAACCTGGCTTGCGGGTATTTCTTGGGAAAGAAAGAATCTAAAGTTGCGATACCCATTTCGCCGACAGTTTTCAGCACCAATTTAGTAAGATTTAATTTCTTCATACTTCTATACACTTTAATACGATCGTGTGGATATGTATAGACTAGCAGTTATCAATTTTATTTGCAAGCACAATAAGTATTCAAAATTAAAACAAAAAATCCCGAACCTGCGTCTGAACGCAAGTCTGGGATTTGTGGTGCTGCGAACCAAATAATTGTTCTACACCTGGCGGCATGCTGCATCATAAGCATTAAACGCAGCAACTGAGTTTCCAAAAAGCGTAGCCCTAATCAGAGGCACCACTGCCAGGACACCCATCTCTTTCACGGGCCGCGAGAGCCACAGCACGAGCAATGCGTTGTTATTGCGATCGACATAGACGCCGAGTATCTCTCAGGCCACCAGCACATCTGTGATCTCCAAGCCGCGGCGAGCCACGACGAATTTCCCCAACAAACCGCTAAAATCGCCCATTTTTTATCACCTCCCTCTGCTTTAAGACTAGCATAAAGGATATTGTTTGTCAAGTATGCCATGGGCCTTGCTGGATTTAGAATATAGTTATGAACAAATATGCAAACGCGATCGCGGTTTTAATGCTTGCGGTAATGCTGGGGCTGATGGTTGGTTCAAGCTGGAACGATTCGGCGATTTTTGATGAGGTTGCGCATATTGGGGCCGGGTACACCTATTTAAAATATAAGGACGGGCGGCTGAATCCGGAGCACCCTCCACTTTTAAAAAGCGTGGCTGCTTTGCCGCTTTTGTTTTTAAACTTAAAAGAAAATATCGCGGCGCAGCCATTTTGGACAATAGACAATGTAAATGACCGCCAATGGGCAGCCGGCAACTATCTCTTATACGAAGCCGGCAATAATGCCGACCAAATTCTTTTCTGGTCGCGCCTGCCGATGATTTTGCTTACAGTATTGTCTGGCTGGATATTATTTTCTTGGGTAAAAAAGCGCTATGGCGCGGAGGTGGGGCTGCCTACTTTATTTTTTTTCGCCATTTCCCCCACTTTTTTGGCACACGGCAGATATGTTACCACGGATGTCGGCGCCGCACTTGGATTTTTCCTGGGGGTTATTTTTTTCTTAAAGTTTTTAGAAAAGCAAAACTTAAAATCGGCAACTTGGCTCGGCATAGTGTTGGGGCTTGTCTTGCTTTTTAAATTCTCTTTAGTTTTATTACTCCCGATTTATTTAATAATTTTAATATTTAAAAACTGGAATTTAAAAATTGAGAATTTTCTGCTGGCTGGCTTCATCGCGCTTGTTGTAATTTACACTACATATATTCCCCAAATCTGGAATTATCCGCATGATCAGCAGACGAAAGACGCGCGATACATCCTTGCTGGTTATCAGTATCCATATTTAGCCAAGCTGGATTTTTGGCTGACCGAACAAATGCTCACAAGGCCGCTTGGACTCTACCTGCAAGGATTTTTGATGGTTGCGCGGCGCACCGCCGGCGGGAACACGGCTTATTTTATGGGTGAAATTTCATCAAAGGGGTGGTGGTCTTATTTTCCGGTTTTGGCGCTCACGAAAGAGCAGTTAGGATTTTATATTCTGGCGCTTTTTGCATTTTTATTATTCTTAAGACATCCAGCGTCCACTTGGACGCCGGACGTCCAAGTATTGGCGAGTCTAATTTTCATAGTTTTTTACTGGGTTAGCTCAATTTTAAACCCGCTCAACATCGGCGTGCGGCACGTTCTGCCTACTTTTCCGTTTTTATATTTTTTAGTCGCCGAAAAATTGGCGGCAATTCGTAAAAATATTTTTATATGGCCCATTATGCTATGGATGGTTGCTGAAATGATTCTGGCGTTCCCTTATTATCTTTCCTACTACAATCTTTTGGGCAGCGGGATGGATAACGGCTATAAAATCGCAACCGATTCCAATTATGACTGGGGACAGGACCTGAAACGTTTGACGTTTTGGGTGAAAGAAAACAATCTAGATAAAATTTATCTTGATTATTTCGGAGGTGGCTCGCCTAAATATTATCTGGGCGATAAATTTGAGCCGTGGTGGTCAGCAAAGGGCGCGCCTCCCTTGGGAAGCTATTTCGCGATTTCCATAAATAGTTTAGCCGGGTCGGAGGATTCTTATCCTTGGCTGAAAAATAAAAATCCTGCCGCGCGCGCCGGCAGTTCAATTTTAATTTACAGATTTTAACCTGTAGAACGCCTTGTTGGGAAAGCGCATATCTACGTATTCAAGCGCCGGGCGCTCCCCTCCAACTTTTTGGTCTAAAAGCAGTTTGAGGTCCCCCGCAGCTTTCTCCGGCGGGAGTTCAGCGGATGCTAAAATAAACCACCCCTCTTTTAAGTAAATTTTGATTCCGCCAGCAAAGATTTCTATTCTCTCCGGCATCGCTGACATGCTTTTAAGCGCGCTCGTAAAAAATGTCAGAAAGCTCGCTTCCTTCTCGCTTATAATTCTGTCCCCTATCTTGGTCGCGCTTTTTTGGGCTAAATAGAGCTCCGGCAGCGGATTTTCGCTGAAACGCGGGGCGCGGTCTCCAAGCTCGCCGGAATCTGCAATATAAAAACACGCGTCCTCTGCGGGGCAGAAAATAAGCCAAGGCAAAATCTCCGGGAAACTTATGCTCAATCCGCGCGGGAATATTTTTTTTGCTTTCGGCACGCCGAAATCCTTACTTTTTAAAATATTTTCAATGTCCGCCGCGTCAAGAAGCCAGAAACTATTTTTTGGCAGAAAAATCTTATTTCGCGATTCCAGATATAATTTTACAGCATTTTTCACGCTCTCTTCAGCCGGGTAATTATAGACTTTGATTTGAGTGATGCGGAATAAAGGTATCCAGAAAAATCCCCACGAGGCAGCGAGCGCGACTAGCAGCAAAACCAATGAAACCCCGAAAATTCTCGCCGCCGCCCTCCTTCGCTTTTGCCGATAATAATCCTGGAGGTCCATATTTCATCAAGATTTTATATTTTTTCTTTCCCGAAGTACTTTTGGAGCGCCGCGGGAATTTTTATGGAACCGTCCGGTTCTTGGTGATTTTCCAGAAGCGCTTCCAAAACGCGCGGGGTCGCGATGGCGGTATTATTTAATGAATGCGCGAAATGGATTTTGCCGGCGGAATCTTTATACTTGATGTTTAGCCGTCTTGTCTGAAAATCATGAAAATATGAAGCCGAGTGGGTTTCCCGGTATCTTTTTTCCGAAGGAATCCATGCCTCAATATCGTATTTTTTAACTTGCCCCAAACCCAAATCGCCCCCGCAATTTATAACCACGCGGTAAGGAATTTCAAGAGATTGCATAATTTCTTCCGAATTCTTCGTAAGCTCTTCATGCCATTTCACTGATTCCTGATGGTCCGCGCGGCACAAAATAACCTGCTCAACCTTGAAAAATTCGTGGACGCGGAAGATGCCTTTCGCATCTTTGCCGTAACTGCCGGCCTCCCGCCGGAAACACGGCGAAAACGCGACATATTTTTTCGGCAATTCCTCCTCTTTTAAAATTTCATCCGCGTGATAGCCCATCATGGGAACCTCGGCCGTGCCGGAGAGATATAAATCGTCCTGTGTCTTATAAACGTCTTCTCCCTCCTTCGGCGTGGTTCCGCCAACCCATCCCGTACCGACTAAATTTTCTCTTCTTATCAAAACCGGAGCCAAAAATGGCGCAAATCCTTTTTTAATCAAAACATCCAGAGTAAATTGCCAAAGCGCCATGGACAAAAGCGCGGCGTCTCCCTTCAAAAAATATCCCCGAAATCCCGAAACTTTGGCCCCGCGCTCAAGGTCAAGCGCGCCGCGCGACTGCATCAAGTTCAGATAATTTTTGCCGTGCTCAACTTTTATCTCTCCCCATTTGCGGATTTCCTGATTTTCCGCGTCGGATTCTCCTTCCGGCACCGAGGGATCCGGGACATTCGGCACCAGCAGCATCAGCTCTTCAAACTCTTTTTCTACGGCGCCGAGTTCAAACTCTTTATGGGAAAGCTTGTCTTTTGAAATTTTTGCTTCTTCGGACGCTCCGGTAAATTTTTTATGTTCCTGCCTTAGCGCGTCAACTTCGGCAATCAGCGCCCGCCTCTTTTCATCCACCGCCGAAAGCTGGTCAATATCAACCATTACATGCTTCTTCCGCGCCGCCTCTTTTATTAAATCCTTATTTTCTCTGATAAATTTTATGTCAAGCATAGTTCAATTTTCCATTTGCTTGCGAAGCTCGATGCGAATGTCATCGCCCTCGATGACTGTTGCGCCGATGTGCTTGGCAAGCTCTTGCGCCACCGAACTCTTGCCAGAACCAACTAGGCCGATGATAGCTACGATGACAGGCGTTTGGGTCTTGCGCTTCTTGATGTCGAGCTTCGCCATGAACGCGTCTTGCGCGGCTTGCTCCTTCTTAGTCAATTTTTCGCGTTTGTGAACCATAATCCCAATTATACGCGACAGGATGAACTCAATCAATCGTCTGAACAAAGGTCTATGCCCCCGCCGGGATTTGAACCCGGGTTCCCGCGCTGAGAACGCGATGTCCTAGACCAAGCTAGACGACAGGGGCCCGATTTATTCTTTATTTTTCCAGTATTCGTCCTGTCTTGCAAGCATGCTTGCTGCTTTTTCGGGATGCGCCATAAGTTCTTCGGTCACGCGCTCCATCCGCATTGACTGCGACCCCTTAACCAAAATCAGGTCGCCTTCTTTTATTATTTTTTTCAGATGCGCCGCGGCTTCGCGCGCCTCGGAAAAGCTGGCGACTTGTTCTTTTTGCATGCCCTCTGCCAAGGATTCTTCAGCGGCGAAGCGCGACCGCGGCCCCACGGTGACGAAGTAATCCGCGGTTTTTGCAACCTTCTCGCCCACCGCCTGGTGGGCGACGATGGTAAATTTGCCGATTTCCAGCATATCGCCGAAAGCGACTATTTTTCTGGCGGCTTCCAATTCTTTTAAAGTATCCAGGGCGGCGTGGGTTGCCAAAGGGGACGCGTTGTAAGAATCGTCCAAAATCAAACTATTTTTAATCCCCGGAATCAGCCGCATCCTCCCCGGAAGCGGCTCGGCCAGAGAAAGCGCCTCGGAAATTTCAATAAGATTCATCTCGTGCGCGATGCCGGCGGCGGCGGCGGCGAGGGCCGAATAAATATAATGTTTGCCGAAGACATTTTTTAATTTAACCGGCACCGAGGCGCCCTTATATTCCATTTTAAAAGAAATCCCCTCCTCTGAAATTTTATAATTGGAGGCGATTACGTCCGCGCCCTTGCCCAAGCCAAAGCTTATCGCCCGCGCTCCGGTTTTTGATTTCATATCCAAAACCGCCAAATCGTCAAAATTCAAAATAGCCCAGCCGGACGCGGGGAGAACTTTTATCAGCTTTGATTTCTCACGGGCGACTTCTTCCGGACCGGAAAAAAATTCAACATGCACAGGCGGCTCCCCCATAGCCGTGACTATGCCGATATCCGGCTTTACGATATTGAGCATCTTTTCAAAATCTCTCGGGCGGTCAACACCCATCTCCAGCACCAGAATTTCCGGAAATTTTTTGCCTGCCTTGCCGGCAGGCAGGTTAAAAATTTCTTTAAAACCATAAAAAACATTTTTTATCCATCCCAAAGGGCTCCGCCAGGCGGTTTTGAGCCCCAAGACGGCGAGCGCCAAGCCAAGTTCGCTATTGTAACTTTTTGCGCTTTTTCTTACGCTACCCTTCCTCTCCAGCACCGCCGCCACGGCTTCTTTTGTGGAAGATTTGCCGACGGAACCGGTAATGCCTACGATTTCGGGCTTGTGCCGCTTTATGGCCATCTTTGCTTCCCAAACCAATATTTTTGTTAAAATTTTCTTAATCATCTGTCTGGAGGTATGGTGTAGTAATTTATTAAAAACTCAACCAAGGACCTGAAGGTATCGGTCATTGATTGAGAGGCGTATTTCACGCCCTGCGGGCGCTCTAAAAACATAAGAATCAAAAATCTGGGATTGTAAGCCGGAAAGTAACCGAAGAAAGAGTGCAAAAAATTGTCGGAGTATCCCCTGCCGCCGGCGTTGGGCATTTGGGCGGTTCCAGTTTTCGCGGCAATGGAATAATGCGGCATCTTAGCCCTCCCACCGGCCAAAGACATATCCACCACGTCAACAAGCATTTTTGTGATTGTCTCGGAAGTTTCCTCTTTTATAACTTGCCGCTTAAACTTCGGGCCGGCGCCATCTTTCAAATAGGGTTGCATAAGCTTGCCGCCGTTCGCGACGGCCGAGAGCGCCATAGCGAGCTCAAGCGGCGTCACTGCTATTCCTTGGCCGAAAGCCGCCGTCGCAAATTCAATCTCGCGGCCGGATTCCAAATTGCTCAAATCGCCCTTAAGCTCGCCCGGCAGGTCCACGCCGGTTTTTTCTCCGAGGCCAAACGCGTGAAAATATTCTTTTAATTTCTCGCCGCCGACTTTTTGCATCGCAAAAACCGCGCCGGTATTTAAAGATTCCTCCAAAACCTGCGTCATAGTGCGCTCGCCGTGGGCCTTGCCGTCAAAGTTTTTAATAGTTCTGCCGTTTATGGTCACCTCGCCCTTGTCAATGTAGGTACTTTGCGGTCCAACGGCGCCCTGGTCCATTGCAGCGGCCATAGTAAGCGGTTTAAATACCGACCCAAGCTCAAATATTTTTTCCGTAAACGGGTTTAAAAAAACACCAAGATTTTTTTCTTTTTGGTATTCGTTCGGATTGAAATTGGGGATGCCGGTAAGCGCCTTTATCTCGCCGCTTTTCGGGTCAATAATTAAAATTCCCCCGCTTTTTGCCTTCCATTTGGTTTTTAATTTGGCTAATTCCGCCTCGGCAACACGCTGAAGCGAGGGCTCAATCGTTAAAATAATGTCTTCCCCCTCCGCGGCATCCACTTTGAGCTCATCAGTAAGCGCGATAAAAAAGCCCTTGGGGTCCTGGTCGCCGGAAACGCTCCCGCTTTCGCCCCGCAAAGCGCCGTCGTAATATTTTTCAACTCCGTATTTGCCGCTCGGTTCTTCATTTGAGTCTTCTGCGGAAACAAATCCCAGCACGTGGCCGCCCAAAGCGTCTCCGGCATAATACCGCCATCTTTCTTCTTCAATGCCGACGCCCGGCAGCTTGAGCGCGGAGATTTTTTCTGCCTCCTCCCATCCTACGCGGCGCTTTAAAACTTCATAAGGGTCGTTTGTTTTTTTTATTATTTTATAAAACAATCCTTTGTCTACGGGAGTAATGGAGTCCAGTTTGCTCAAGATGCCGTCGGGATCGTTCAGCAGTTTCATGTTTAAATAAATCGTCGCCCCGATTTTCGTCGCGGCGGCTTTTACAAGTTCTCCGTCCTTCGTTTTAAAATAAATATCCCCCCTTTCCGCGGCAAGCACGCGCCTGAATCCTTGCTGGTTTTTAGCAAGCTCCAAATAATAAGAATGCTGCGCGATTTGAACAAAAAAAAGCCGTCCTGCCGCGGCAGCCGAGAAAGCAGTAATCAAAAAAACCAAGAGAATCAGCCTGTTTTTGCCGGAAAATATTTTACTGATAGATAAAATTTTTGATAATCTCAAGGTTTTTGGGCTCTTCGTATCCTTGGGCCAAGAAATATTCGAGATTCTTGCCGTAATTCGCCGCGACAAACGCGGCTTCCGCCCCCCCGCTTCTCTGAAGCGCTTCATTGGTCGCGGCGGAGAGCGCTGCTCTTTCCGCGGTTTTGGAAACGACCGCGCCGGAAAAATAAAGGTTCGCCGAGACGAAAATGACAAAAAGTGAAATCAGGATTTTTAAAATAAGCCCCTTTTGTTTTAAAGACAAATCGGCGGCCTCTTTGCCCGCCGCTATATATGGCCTTGCGTATGAAAATGTTAAATGAAATACGCTCATGTTTTTTCTAAAACTCTTAATTTCGCCGACCGCGCGCTTGGATTACGCTTAATTTCTTCGTCTCCGGCGACAATCGGCTTTTTTGTTAAAATTTTGGCCCTCCCCTCGGCGCTTAATTTCTTAAAAAAGTTTTTCACAATGCGGTCTTCCAGAGAATGGTAGGATATCACGGCTATTCGGCCGCCTAGAAGCAAAATTTCAAATCCTTTCCGAAGCCCTTCCAAAAGAGCATCCAATTCGTCGTTTACGGCTATACGCAGCGCTTGGAAAATCCGCGCAAGCAACCTTTCTTTTCCTCTTATGTCCTCTATCCCCAAAGCTCCTAAAAAATCTCCGACCGAAAGTATTTTTCCATTTTTTCTGGCCAAAACCACTTTTTTCGCAACCAGCGCCGCGCGCGGCTCTTCCCCAAATTCCCTGAATATGCGCGTAAGTTCCCGTTCGCTTGATTGATTCACTATCTCCGCGGCGCTTTGGGTATCGGTTCCCAAATTCATGAGCAGCGGCTCTTTGGGTTTGCCAAAGGAAAATCCCCGCCCGCTTTGCTCCAGATGCCACCGCGACATTCCTAAATCAAAGAGAATTGCCCTTGCTTTCCCGAAATCTTTTTGCCTAGCCAAAAGGTCAATGTTTCTGAAATTGCCCAGCGCCGGCAGAAGATTTTTGATTCTCGACATCCGTTGTATCATTGCTTCGTCTTGGTCTATGCCCAAAAGCGTTCCCTTCTCTCCAATCAGCCCGAGCATCATCTGCGCGTGCCCGCCGCCGTCCATTGTTGCGTCAATCGCGTTATCACACTCTTTAAGGTTTAAAAGAACTTTTAATTCTTCCGTCAAAGCCGGGTCGTGGATTTTCTCCATTTCAGTAAAGCCCGCTTTCTCCTAATTTCTCCGCTATCGCCTCAACGCTGTCCCGCGAAAGCTCGCTGTAGCTCGCCCACAAATCCGGATTCCAAATCTCCACTCTGCTGTAAAGCCCCACGACAACCACCGCCTCCGACAATTTCGCATAAACCTTGAGATAGTCGGGAACTAAAATTCTCCCCAAAGAATCTATTTCCACGTCCGTGGCTCCAGCTATCATAGTGCGCACAAAACTGCGGTTCTCTGCTTTTCCCCAAGGAAGCTTGGCAAGCTTTTCGGCAAGCGTTTCCCATTCGCCCAATGGGTATAAAAACAGGCATTTATCCAACCCTCGCGTCAGCACTAGTCGGGTTCCTAAATCCTTGCGGAATTTTGAAGGTACTGAAATGCGGTTTTTCTGGTCTATTATGTGTAAATATTCGCCTATTAGCATGGTTTAAAAGTTATCCACATTATCCACAGGTTTATCCACATTTTCCCACTTTATATCCATTGTAACTCACAGCAGGACAAAAAGTAAATCCCGCACCTTTTAGTAAAAAGGTGCGGGATAAAGCTAAATCTACTTATTTATTCACAGGTTATTCACACTGCTTCGTATTCGCTCGAATTGATGAAATTTCTGGCAGCGTTATTTTTTTGAGACATAATCAATGATTTTATTCCAATCTAGATTGTCCTTGGTGTAAAAAAGATCAACGACATCTTTAGTCATTTCGTTTATTTTCTTTACATACAATTTCTTAAACACCTCGTCTCTTTTTTTAGCTTCTTTATCAAGTGGTTGGATTATTTTTTTATACAACTGATCGTCGCCCGAGATTAAATCCCAAAAAGCTTGCCCGCAAATTTTGTAATAACTCAAATCACGGTCTTTATTTGCTTTATACGGGTTATTGTCTTTTCCATACATACAACCATTAACAGAAATAATGTTTTTCTTTCTTAATTTGGCGCGGAGGATTTTCTTTGTTGTCTTAAAATTTCTTTTTATGATATTTACCTGATCAGAATTGCCCCAGTTTGGTCCCGATTTAATCCCGACAATATATGTTTTATTGTCTCTGTCGAATATCAAATCAACGCTGCGATATTTTCCCTCCTCGGCTTTCTTGCCTCCAAATACTTTATGGCAGACATGAATAGCAAGGTTTTCCATAAGATCGCCAAAAATTGTTTCCTCTTGCGAAGATAAAAACGCATCAAGAATGCTTTTTGCCAAATCGCCTGCGGTTTCAATATTTTTTGCTTTGAACAAATAAGGATTTTTTCTTTTTGAAATAGTGGATAGTTTTGCAAATTCAAGCCTAGCAAGCCTTATTTCATAAAAAGGTTTTATGATATCGGATGCTATAAAAGTATTAAGTTTCTCGTAATTTATTTTTTTCATATCATTTTGGTTTGTTCATTGATATTCTTAACTGCCAGTTTATGATATTCCTCTTGTATTTCAATACCGATAGAATTGCGGTCAAGCTGAAATGCCGCTATTGAAGTCGTGCCGGAACCTAAAAATGGGTCAAGAATGACATCACCAGGCCTTGTAAAGAGTTTTATAAACCAGCTCGGCAGTTCTTTAGGAAAAACCGCGCTATGTTTTTTATTAGAGCTTTCGGTGGCCATCACAAGCACATTTGTTGGATAAGCCAATTCGCGACCCACCCAATTAGATACATTTTTCCCAAAACCACTGCCAACCTTTGAGTTGTCTCTTTGCCTGTCAGTTTCGCTAAGATTTTTAAGACGGATTTTTGCCCAATTACCCATAGGGACTCTCACTTCATCTTGATACATATTAAAATCTTTTGTTTTGTTGAATTGTAAAAGTCGCTCCCAAGAGTCACGAAAACGATTAGGCCATCTGCCAGGAAAACAATTTTTTTTATGCCAAATAAATTCCTCTGTCCAAAGCCAGCCTTGTTTTCTCATTTCAATAATCAATTCCATGACATAAGTGTGTCGTTCACTATTAACAACCTTCTCTTTGATATTTAAAATAAAAGTTCCTTTTGGATGTAAAACACGCAATAACTCTTCAGCGATAGGCAAAAACCAGTCTACATATTTATTAGGGCTAATTCCACCGTAAGTGCTTTTTCTTTGATCGGCATACGGCGGTGATGTGACTATAAGATCAATAGAATTGTTTGGCATGTTTTTTAAGACATCCAGACAATTACCAAGAATGACGTTTGCTTTTACTTTGGTTTTTGTCTTCTTATTAAATAAATCAATTTTTTCTATGGTACTAATTGTCATATTTCATATTTTTAGATAAGGATAAAACCGCATCTCACTCATAATCCCATTTAATTTTTGCGGATTGCGCAAGCCGTTGAACCAACTCAAAAACTTCGTTATCCACGAAATCTTGCCGTTTGATTTGTTGTTTTGTCAGTTGGGCCATAAACCAATTATATCATTTCGGCTTCATTGTGGGGAAAATAATGACTTCTTTAATATTGTGCATATCCGTTAAAAGCATGGCTAGCCGGTCTATGCTTACGGCTAATCCGGCGGCGGGCGGCATGCCGTATTCAAGCATCTCTATAAAATCTTCGTCCATCGGATGGGCCTCTTTGTTTTCTGCGGCTCTTAATTTTTCTTGGGCTTCCAAGCGCTTTCTTTGCTCTTCCGGATCGTTAAGTTCAGAGAAACCGTTAATAAGTTCAATCCCGCCGACGATAAGCTGGAAGCGGTCAACAATTTTCAGGTTCCCTGCGCGATTTTTCGCCAAAGGAGACATTTCTATCGGATAATCCACGACATAGACAGGGTTTATAATTTTGGGGCGGCATATTTTTTTAAAAATTTCATCCGCATCGTTTGGGTTTAACTTCTTCGTGTCCGCAAGACCGGCGTGCTTTTCCAAAACCTGCCAAAATTTTATCGTGGGGATCTTTTTAGGAAATTTTATTGTTTTCCCGCCAAATTCAAACGATGACGCGCCCAAAACAATTTTAATCAGCCGTTCTAAAACAGCGGACATAAAATCTCTAAGATACGCCGCGTCTTTGTAAGCGGCGTAGAGCTCTATGGTGGTGAATTCCGGATTGTGCGTCGCGTCCAAGCCCTCATTCCTGAAATTTTTTCCGATTTCGTAAATTTTATTAAATCCCGCCGCGAGCAATCTTTTTAAATAAAGCTCCGGGGCGATTCTTAAATACATATCCATATCCAGCATGCGGTGGCGGGTCTTAAACGGCTCCGCCAGCGCCCCGCCGTATATCGGCTGGAGCATCGGGGTTTCCACTTCCACGTAATTTTCCTTGTCCAAAATATTCCGCAAATTCCGCGCGATGTTGGACCTCAACAAAAAACGCTCCCGCACCTCCGGGTTCATCAGGGCGTCCAAATATCTTTTCCTAAACCTTTCTTCTACGTCCTGAAGTCCATGCCATTTTTCTGGAAGCGGCAGCAAAGATTTCGCAAGCATATTCCATTTCAAAACTTCTATGGTCGGTTCTTTCTTTTTTGTATAAAATGGTTTGCCGCAGACGGCAACGAAATCGCCGATGTCGGCCGTGTCCGTAAATAATTTATACGCCTCGGCGCCTACTTTATCTTCTCCCATAAAAATCTGAAGCTTCCCGCTTGTGGTGAGCGAAGTCGAACCATCAAAAATATCAAAAAAAACGGAACCGCCGTGTCCGCGCTTGGCCATAATTCTCCCCGCAACGCACACGGGTTTTCCCGCAGCCCTGCGCCTTTTGAAATTTTCTTTCACGGCGCTTATTTCCGTAAGCGCGAACTGCGCGATGGCGGGATAAGGGTCAATTCCAAATGAGCGCAAAAGGCCGATTTTCCCAACGCGATGTTTTCTTATTTCTTCCCCCGGAGAAGGCATACTTATATTATATCAACGATTTTATACAAAGCCGCGCCTTTTGGCGTTTGAACCGAAACGGAATCGTATTTTTTCCGTCCCAAGAGCGCCTTGCCAAGCGGGGATTCGTTTGAAATTTTGTTTTCGGCCGGAGAGGCCTCATTGGAACCCACGATGGTGAAATTGAGCCGCTGGCCGGAGGAATCCTCAACCGTAATTCTTGATCCAATGTTCGCCGCGCCCCCTTTGGCGCCGCCTTCAACAACCACGGCGCGGCGAAGCATATCTTCCAGCTCGGCTATTTTGGCCTCGTTTAATATCTGCGACTCTTTCGCCTCTTGATATTCCGAGTTCTCGGACAAATCTCCCAAGCTTTTCGCGAACTCAAGCCGGTCGGCTATTTCTTTCCGCTTTTTAGTCTTAAGAGTTCCAAGTTCGTTTTTAAGCTTGGCCAAACCCTCTTTTGAAAAATACGCTGAATCTAGGTCGTTCATAAAATTTATTATCTCCGTAGTATAGCACCATCCATCCCGGAAAGAAAATCTGTGTCCGCCGCCCACCGGAAAACTTCCGAAGCGACGTACGTCGCGCCAATCGTGTTCTGCCGCGGCCCGGATTCAAGCAATATCGCGAATGCCAGCCGGGGAGCTCCTGCCGGCAAAAATCCTATTGACCAGGAATTCACCCTGTCTTTTTGGCCTATTTCCGCCGTCCCCGTTTTGGCCGCGATTTCCAAAGGAATGTCGCTAAGCCCGCTTGCTGTGCCGCGCAGCACCGACGCTCTCATTCCCTCGCGTATAACTTTAAAAATTTCCGGCGGCAAAGCAAGTTTTTCTTTTTGTGGGTAGCTTAAAATCTGAACCGGTTTTTTATTTTGGTCCAAAATCGCGGTAACTAAATGTGGGTAAACCACCGCTCCCTCCGACGCGAGGACCGAAGCGTAAACGGCGGCCTCAATCGGCGTAATATAAATATCCCCCTGGCCGATGGAGACGTGATAAGTATCGCCGATGGTCCATGCTCTTCCGCCCTGTTTTTCTGAAGGGTCAGGCAAATGCCCGGCCGCTTCTCCGGGCAAATCAATCCCGCTTTTTGAATTCATCCCGAACATGGATAAATATTTTTTTATGTTCCACGGCCCCAGCCCTTTCCGGCCCTGGTATCCTCCGCCAATTTCATAAAAATAAACGTCGCTGGATTGGGCAAGGGCTTCTCGCATATCAACCCACCCGTGGGCTTTCCAGTCCAGAAATACATTGGGGCGGGACGGGTTGTAAGGATTCGGCAAGCTTATGCTCCCGGTGCTCAGTATTTTCTCCTCGGGGGTTATAATATTTTCAAAAAGCGCGCCAGCCGCCAGCGCTGGCTTGACTATTGACCCAGGCGCGTAAAGTCCGGAGACAGCCCTGTTCAAAAACGGCTTGCTCGCGTCATTGAGAAGCTTGTTTACTTCCTCTGGTTCATTTTTCCCGGCTAGCAGATTAGGGTCAAACTCCGGCGCGCTTACGAGAGCCAGAATTTCGCCGCTCTCTACGTCCATAATCACTCCGGCTCCGCCCCGAAATCCGCGGGAGAGCATTGTCCTGCCCAGCGCTTCCGCAAGCTTTTGCTGAAGGTCGTAAGAGATGCTCGTTAAAATATTTTCGCCCGGCTTGCCTTTTTCCGAAATCCCTTCGCTGATTATATTCCCCTTCGCGTCAATTTCTTCAATCCCCTTGGCGGGTTCTCCCCGGAGTACCTCGTCGTAAGCCGATTCAAGGCCGCTCGCTCCGTAAGCAAGTTCGCCCTGCTCTTTGCCGGAATAGCTTAAAAAACCCAAAATATGGAGGAGTCCGCGCGGCGGATATTTTCTGATGCTGCCTATGGCTACAGTTTCGTTGTAAGCAAGGGGGAGCAAATCCCTGTCGTAAATTATCCCCCGCTCAACGCGCTGACTCACCGCTCTTAAAAAATTTTTCTCCGCGCGCGCCAAAAACGCGTCTCCATTTACAATTTGAAGAAAATAGGCGCGCAATCCGAAACCCAAAAATACGACGAAGATAGCCGTGCCCAAAAACCAAAATAATTCTTTTTTTACCGGATTTTCTATTACGCCCTCAAGATTTTCTTTATGGAAACCGGGCGCGTTTTTTTGGTCCAGAAAAATTTCGTCTATTTCTATTTCTCTTTTATCTCTTCGTATCATAAAATGCGCTTGCAATTATTAAAAACGGCGATAAGTAAGCCGCGATATGAATCAATACCTTGGTTGACGGCAAAGCGCCGCCGCCCCAAAAAACCGCTAAAAACAACATAAGTGACGTGCCCAAAATCCAAGCGATAGCCAGATTTGCGATCCTAATCGTAAAAGGGAGCGCCGCAAGCAAAAACGCGGCGACCATCAAAGGAGCCAAATAAAACCCAAAATGGGCCGCTCCGAAACTTTCAAATATAATGCCGTACAAAAACGCCGGGAGTAAAATCCTGTAATCAATCATTTTTTCAGAAGCACTCTAACTTCGTAAAGCGCGCTTGGGGAAAACGGCGTTTTAATAAAAACTCTTTTTAATTTGCTCCCCTCTTCAACCGCGATTTTATCCACAAGCCCGGCTATGTAATCTGGCAAATCAGAAAAGCGCGCCGCATCCCCGACTTCAACATCCGCGCCGGCCGGGAGCTCGGCGATAAACTCGCCGCCTCCTCGCCCCATTGCTCCTACGGGGGCGCCGGGCTCCTTGCCCAAGCGGAGCGCCGCCTCCTCGCCCACTCCGCCGAAAAGCAAAACCTTGCTCCAGCCGCTTGAGCTTTCGACAATTTTACCAACCAAAACGCCGTCCTCCGAAGTTACTAAGTCTCCTGGCCTTGCCCCCGCCTCATTCCCTACGTTAATAAAAACCGCGTCCATAAAAAAATACCCGCCGCCGAAAATAACCTTCGCCGAAATAGTCTGCGCCGGCCGTAGACCCAAAGATTTTCTAAGAAGCTCATTTTCGTGCTCAAGGTCCGCTATTCTCAAAAGCAAGGCGAGATTTTGGCGGCTCGCGCGCAATCCTGCCAGCTCCGGAGCGAAAAATAAAACGGCTTTCGTGGTAATATTTTTTAAAAACACCTTGGGCGCGTTAAAAAAAATGAGCGCCAGAAGCGCCAGCCAGAAAAGTGCCCCCGCGTAAAATTTAAGTCCTGGCGCTTTATTATTTTGGCGGAATGTCATAGTCGTCTTCAATGAAAACTTCGCGGAGTCCGTCCAAGTCCTCCAAAATTATTCCCGTGCCGCGGACGACAGCAGTAAGCGGATCCTCAACCAGATAAACCGGCATTTTGGTTTCCCTTTCCAAGAGCCGGTCCAAGCCTCTTATCAGGCCCCCTCCGCCCACAAGCAGTATCCCGCGGCGCATAATATCCGCCACAAGTTCCGGAGGGGTGTCTTCAATGGTCGCTTTCACCGCTTCCACGATTGCCTTCGTGGATTTAGAGAGAGCCGCTCGCACATCGCCATCCGTGATTAAAACTTCCCTCGGCAAACCGGTAACCAAATCCCTGCCGCGCAAAGTCCCTTCCAAAACCTCGTTTGTTTTCCAGACGGAGCCGATTGAAATTTTAACGTCCTCCGCGGTGCGCTCGCCGATGAGAAGCTTAAATTCGTCCCTGGCGTAATTGGCGATATCTTCGTTGAATCTGTCGCCGGCGATACGGAGATTGCGCGAAGCGACTATCCCGCCCAAGGAAATCACCGCTATATCCGTAGTCCCTCCGCCCAAATCTATAATCATGCTTCCGACCGCTTCCTGTATGGGCAGGCGCGCGCCGATAGCCGCGGCCATGGGCTCTTCCACCAAATAAACTTCCCTCGCTCCGGCGCTATGCGCCGCGTCTCGTACGGCCCTCCGCTCCACTTCAGTAATGCTTGAAGGAATGCCGATAACTACCCTGGGACGCGCGAAAAGCTGGGAAGTCGCGCTGTGCACGCTTTTTATAAAATAAGTAAGCATCTCCGCCGTTACTTCAAAGTCGGAAATCACGCCCTCCACCAAAGGGCGCATGGCCACGATATGCCCCGGCGTGCGGCCGACCATTTTCTTCGCCTCATTGCCGATGGCCACCACCTGCCCGGTTTTTTGGTTAAGCGCGACGACGGACGGCTCGTTTATCACAATCCCCTCGCCTTTTACGTAAACCAGCGTGTTGGCCGTGCCCAAATCAATCCCCAGGTCTTTTGAAAATGCTCCGAAGAGTTTATTAAACATATTTGAGCAAATCTTTAATTTTAACCATGATTGCATTTTTCGCCGAACGTTTTTTAATTTCAACCGAGCCGTCTTGCATTGTCCGGGCGCTTAGGATAACTCTTACGGGTGCGCCAATGAAGTCGGCGTCAGCGAATTTTTCTCCTGCCGTCGCGCCCCGGCGGTCATCATACAACACTTCCCTTCCTTCCGCAATCATCATGGAGTAAATTTTTGAGGCGTCTTTATCCAGTCCTACGAGATGTATTTGAAACGGGGCAATTTCTTTCGGCCAAATTATTCCGCGCTCATCGTGCCCTACCTCCACTGCCGTGCCCATTACGCGCGTCGTTCCCAGCCCGTAGCATCCGGCGGAGACCAGGTGCTCTTTGCCTTTGGTGTCTTTGAATTTCAAGCCAAAATCCTCGGCGAATTTCTCTTTTAACGGGAAAATGTTGCCCACTTCTATTGTTTTAATTTCCTCCGTTTCTCCGCCGCACTTTTGGCATTCTTCGCCGCTGGCGGCGATTTCTTTATTTCGCGCAGAACCGCACTTTTTGCACAAAAACAAAGTGTCTTCTCCCGCAAGCGAGGCGACCTGAAACTCCAGCGAAAGCTCCGAAAAAGTTCCGCCGGATGCCTCCGCCACTATCACTTTAAGCCCAATACGCCTGAAAGTTTTAAGATAGGCCTTTTTCATCTCTTCGTAAAACTTATCGCGCTCCTTGTCGCCTGCGTGAAAGCTGTAAAAATCCTTCATCCGAAACTCGCGCGAGCGCAAAAGCCCGGCCTTTGCCCTTTTTTCGTCCCTAAACTTAGTCTGAATCTGGTAAACCTTAATCGGCAGGTCTTTATACGAGCTCAAGAAATGCTTAAGCAAAGGATAAATTATCTCTTCGTGCGTCGGACCCAAAGCGTACCTGCCGCCGAAACGGCTTTCGGTTTTAAAAAGCGCGTCAAACTTATTCCACCTGCCTGTCGCCTCCCAATTTTCAGCTGGATGCAGCGCGGGCATCAAAATCTCTGCGCCCCCGACTCTGTCCATTTCCTCCCGGACAATATTTTCTACCTTATTTAAAACTCTCAACCCCAAGGGCAGAAAAGTATAAACTCCGGCCGCTTCTTTTTTAATAAATCCTCCCTGCTCCAAAAAAATGGCGTTCGCGCTCTCCTCGTCTTTGGGCGGAGTCCTTCGGGTTTTAGTAAAAAGCTCGCTTAAACGCATGAGAATATGTTAGCCGTATTTCAATAAAAAATCAAAAAATAAAACTCCACAACTTTGGTCAATCTGGCAGGTTGGCCAAAAAATCTTCGTAATCCTTTGCTTTACTGCTGCTTACAAACGCGCCGTACTCTTCAGGACTAGAAAATTGATCTAACAAAATAGACCTGTTTATAAAATTTCCGAATCTATTCGAACCGATATAATCTTGATAACTAGACCATGGATACTTAGATTCTTTATTGCGCCAGCCAATCAACTCTCTAGGATTGCGATGAATATACGCAGATAAATGCAAAAGATATTCATTAGTATCAACCAATATTTTATTGCAGTGGCTGCTGAACAAATAGCCATTGCGCTTGTGTTTAAGGTTAAAATATTTAGTGTAGCTATTTCCTAATCTGCTCATAAACTTACTAATTCCATTTTCTTGTAACTCCAGAAGCATCAAATGATAGTGATTTGGCATCAAAACAAACCCGATAAGCTCAACAATCTGCGCATTAAAAATGTCTCGCTCAATTTCCTGAAGCGCCGACGTGCCACGTTGACCAAATTTTTTCGCTAAGCTGGAAATGTGATTGAAAAATACATTACCCTGAAGCGCGCAGAGCAAAAATAAAAATCTATTTCTGTCGTCGTCATCAGAAAAAATATCACGTTTTTCTACGCCTCTGCTAAAAATATGGTATACCGAATGCTCGCCCTCAAAAGTTATTTCCTTGTTCATGTCGTTATATTATACCCGCGGGCACTCTTTGGTCAACCTGCCAGGTTGACCAGTTGGTCAGAAAATTTTTGCAATATCGCGGTAGGTTACGGCAAGCATGAGGGCGATTAAAATCATAAGTCCCAAGCTGTGGGCCAAAGCGCTGGTTTTTGGAGAAATGCGCTTGCCGCGAACGACTTCCAAAAGCACAAAAAATAGCCGGCCGCCGTCCAGGCCCGGGAAAGGAATTATATTTATAATAGCGAGATTTATTGAAAGCAGCCCCAAAAGAGTGAGCAGAAACCCCCACCCGGCGCCGATGGCGGAGGCGGTGATGTTAAAAATTCCCACCGGGCCGGCCACCTCAACTTCGGGCGGTCTTTGCGCCAAAAAATCCTTTGCGAGCCAGTAAAATCCCGATATGGTTCCCCAAACCGCCCGCCCCGTGAGTTTGGCCCCTTCCAGAGGAGCAAGCATCCACGGAGCTTTTTTTATTCTTGTCCATCCCAAAGCCACTCCCAAAGCGCCTTCCCCTTCCGGAGGCGTTTTTCTCGGAGATGCTTCAATAAACAGCTCTTTTCCGCCGCGAGAAATATTTAAAACGACGCTTTTGCCGGCATTTTCTTTTAAAAATTTTTGCAATCCTTCTATTTTTTTAAAGCCGCCTACTTTGTCGCCTATTTGTATGCCCGCACTCTCCGCCGGCGAGTTCGGGGCAACTTCCAAAATCGTTATCTTTGCGTCCGGATAAAGCGCCGCCCCGTCTTCGGAAACCGCTTCCATAACACCCAAACCACTTACAAAAACAAATAAAATATACGCCAAAAATACATTCGCCAAAACGCCGCTTATAAGCACCGAGGCGCGCGCCCAAGCCGGTTTGGAACCGAAACTTTGCGGGTTGGAAACTTCTTTTCCCTCCTCTCCAAAAATTTTCACAAACCCGCCGAAAGGCAGAAGGTTCAAAGAAAAAAGCGTGCCGCGCTTATCCCGCCACAACCCAAAAATGCGCGGCGGAATTCCAAAACCGAACTCTTCAACTTTTATCCCAAAAGCACGCGCCGCGAAAAAATGCCCCGCCTCGTGAGAAATGACCAAAAGTAGCAGCGCCGCCAAAAATATCAAAAACGCGATTGCCATGTCAGATTTCCATTATCTCTTTTTCTTTTTTTACAGAAAGCTCTTTTATTTTTTTGTTTATATCTTCAACCATTTTTTCCATTTTTTCTTTTTGCAAATATTTTTGGGTTTCGGAAATCAATTTTGCCCGCTCCTCCTCCTGAATCGTTTTCCAAATGTCGTCCCTTCTTTTTCTAACTTCTATTCTCGTTTCTTCCGCTTTTTTGCTTAAATGTTTAACAAATTCCTTCCGGCGCTCCTCCGTAAGCGCCGGAAAAACCGCTCTCACTTGGTCTCCTTCAGAAATTATGGAAAGTCCTAAATCGGCTTTCCCCAAAGCGGCCTCTATCGCCGGGAGCAAATTTTTATCCCACGGCTTAATGATTACGCTTTTTGGGTCCGGTGAGGACAAAGCGGCCAAATGCGCAAGCGGCGTCGGCGCTCCGTAAGAATCCGCAATAATTCCTTCCAGTATGGCGGCGGATGCTCTTCCTATGCGGATTTTTTTGAGCGCTTCCTCAAAGTCCGCTAAAATTTTTTTAAATTCTTTCTCTTCCTCCTGAAAATTTATCATTGAAAATTAGCCAAGAATATTCAAATATTCTTCGATTAAACGTTTGTTCGCCGTAGGGTCGGCCGAAAGAGCGTAGGCCCGGAGCGCTTTCTCCAATTTTAAAATATTATCTTGGCTTAACCCGGCGCGCATGGCCGCCTCCTTACCCCAGAGCGATTTTTTGAGTTTCAGCTCAAACTCATCCCCTCCGCCCGGCTCTCTGGAGGCAGATTTTGAAAAAAATCTGAAAGCCGAAAAGCGCGACTTAATCGTGGGAGGGATTGCCCGCGTGTTTTTGGTGGTCGCAATGATAATGGAACCGGCTGGCGGCTCTTCAAGAATTTTCAGCATGGCCGGAGCGGCTTCGCGGCTTAAATTTTCAATCTCTTTTACCAAAAAAACGTTTTTGGCTCCCGCAATCGGGCTTTGCGACGCCATGGATTTAAGGGAGCGCACATCTTCTATAGTAATTGGAGCGGATTCAATTCTAAAGAAATCCGGACTCTTCTCGGCTCTTTCTCCCAAAAAGCGGCCGAGTAAAAAGTTTATTGCTTCGTCTTTCGCCCTCTCGTCGTTGCCGTAAAAGAGATACGCGTGCGACCAGATCATCTTTTGGCAATTATGCTTTTTTTATAAGATTCAAGATGCTCCATAGCGATGCCGGTTCCTTTGGCCACGCAGTAAAGCGCGTCCTTGGCTACCGCCGCCGGCACGCCGGTTGACCTTGAAACCAAAACGTTCAGGTTCCGGAGAAGCGACCCTCCGCCGGTCATTACTATCCCGTTCTCAATGATATCGGAAGCGAGTTCGGGAGGAGTGTTGTGCAAAACCTGTTTTATGGCTTTCACTATATCCCGGAGCTCGCCGTCTATCGCCTTAACCACTTCGTTCGTGCGGATGTCAATGGACCTCGGAAGCCCGGTGAGAAAATCCCGTCCTTTTATGGCCATCGTAAGCTCTTCCTCAATCGGAATCGCGGAGCCGATGCCGATTTTTATCTGCTCGGCGGTTGAATCTCCTATCGCCAGATTAAATTGCTTTTTAATGTAATCGGCGATTGCCTGGTCTATTTTATTGCCGGCGACTTTTACCGAAATTGAGCTTACTATCCCGCCCAAGGAAATCACCGCCGCGTCCGCCGTCCCTCCGCCGATATCAACCACCATATGCCCCTGTGGTTCGTGTATCGGAATGCCTGCGCCTATTGCCGCGAGTACCGGCTCTTTTACGACATACGCCGACTTGGCTCCGGCTTTGACCGCCGCCTCAACCACGGACCTGCGCTCCGTTGAAGTCACGCCCGCGGGCACGGAAACCAAAACCTCCGGCTTGACGAGATTCCACCTGCCGGTCGTCTTGGAGATAAAATAGCGCAGCATCGCTTCCGTCACGCGGTAATCCGCGATCACCCCGTCTTTCATCGGCCGGTAAGCGACAATCGTCTCCGGCGTGCGGCCAATCATCACCTTGGCTTCATTCCCCACGGCCAAGACGCGGTTTTCCGGGAGCGTCACCGCCACAACCGAGGGCTCGTTTAACACTATTCCTTTCCCGGGAATATAAACCAACGTGTTGGCCGTTCCCAAATCTATTCCGATTTTTTTTATGAAAAACATTTTTATACTCTCTTAATTTTTGCGCCGATTGAGCGAAGCCGCTCGTCTATATTTTCATATCCCCTGTCAATCTCCTCAGCGCCGTCTATCTCCGACGTCCCCTCGGCGACGAGCGCCGCGATCAGATGCGCCATTCCGGCGCGAATATCCCTTACTTTCAAATTTTGGGCTTTGAGCTTCCTGGAGCCCTCAATTATGGCGCTGTGATAAAAATTTTTTCCGGCAAAGCGGCAATTAAGCTCGCCGATGCACTTCGTAAGTATTTTAATATTTGCGCCCATCAAGTTCAAGTCGCCGGCGTAGCCGAACCGGTCCTCGTAGACGGTTTCGTGGATGAAAGAAATGCCGTTGGCGGCCGTGAGCAAAACGGCGAAGGGCTGCTGCCAGTCGGTCATAAACCCCGGATGGGCGTCCGTTTCAATCTCCGCGGGCATGAGTTCTGCATCTCTCCAAAAAATTATTCCGCCCTCTTCAACAAGGTATTGCCCTCCGATCCGGCGGATGGCGTTTAAAAAAGTAATCAGGTGGTCCTGCGAAATTCCGTTCACCCTGACTCTGCCGCCGGAGGCCGCGGCCAGGCAGGCAAAAGACGCAGCCTCGTTTCTGTCCGGCATTATTTTGTGTTTCGTCCCATGAAGTTTCTGGACGCCGTCTATGTAAATCGTCCTGTGGGTGCCGAGCTCAATTATCGCGCCCATTTTTTGCAGCATCTTTATAAGGTCAATGATTTCCGGCTCAACCGCGGCATTTTCCACAATTGTGCGGCCCTTTGCCAAAACCGCGGCCAAAATGGTGTTTTCCGTCGCCCCCACGCTGGGATACCTGAAGCTGATTTTGGCTCCGTGAAGGCCGCCGGGCGCTTCGGCCCTGTAGCCCGAGGAGCTTGCTTCTATTTTCGCTCCCAAGCTCCCGAGCGCGGAGAGATGAATGTCAACCGGGCGCGGACCGATTTTATCGCCGCCCAAAATCGGCACCTCGGCTTTGCCGGTCCGCGCCAAGAGGGGGCCCAAAACCAAAATAGGTATGCGGTTTTTCCTGGTCAAAGATAAAATTTGATTACGAGAGATGTCGGCGGTTTTTATCCTGCAGACATTTTTTGAAGTTGCGATTTTGCTGCCGATGCCCAAGAGGAGTTCGGATGTAATCGCAGTGTCTCCGATTTCCGGAAAATTTTCCAAAACGCATTCGTCGTCCGTAAGCAGGGACGCAACCATCATTTTCGTCGCCGCGTTCTTGGAGCCGGAGAGACAAATTTCCCCGTTTAATTGGCTTCCGCCTTCAACTAAAAATTTTGCCATTGGCTTAAATTTATGATACATTAAACCAAAAGGCAATGTTAACCAAAAGAAAGCGCAGAGTATTTTTCTACATATCTATTTTCGTTTTTTTGTTTGCCGCCCTTCCCATAATTTTTTACAGCCAAGGATACAGATTGGGAGAAGATTTCGCGCTGCATAAAACCGGCGGGGTTTTTATAAGGACCTCCGAATCCGGGGCTTTGGTGAGGGCGGATAAAAAAAACAAGCAAACTTCTTTAATCAACAAATCCGCCCTCGTTAAAAATCTTCTCCCGGGAGATTATCAGATCAGCGCGGAAAAGGAGGGTTTTTGGCCGTGGTCAAAAAGGATTGAGGTTTTGCCGGAGATAGTAGCGGAGCGCAATGCCCTTTTGGTGCCCAAGAGTCCAAACATGGAAAACCTTGGGACAACCTCGCCGCGGATTGAAATCCCAAAACCACCGTATCCTTCAATTAAAAAATTCTGGGAAATACCAACAACCAGAGATTTTATAGTTTTGGGGGAGGACGGCAATTTTTACAAAAATCGCGACAATTTGGACATATCAGGGCTCTGGGGCGCGACGACCTATAATATTTTAAAAAGCAACAAAAGCAGCTTTTTTGACGAAAATTTTTTAAGAATCATTTATTGGGACGCTCACTCGATTGACGCTTATTGGTTCGGCGACTTTGGGCTCGCGCCCAAGTGGCAAAAAGCGCGGGAACTGCACGTGTTTTATTCGGATTCGGAGCTTGCGGACGCAAGATTCTACCCCGGCTGGGAGGATTATCTCATAGTCGTAAGCGGCGACGGAATATACACCCTGGAAATGGACGCATCCGGCGGGCAGAACATCGCTCCGCTTTACAAAGGCGAAAAACCAAAAATAGTGTTTATGGATAAAGAAATACCGGCTCTGGTCATTTTTGACTCCGGACAATACATCCGAATAAAACTTTAATAAACCTTAATAAATTATCCACAGCTTGTAAACAAGCTTTCGCTCGACAGCCGGTTTTTTACTTTTTAAACTAAAAAACATGGAGTTGGCTAAAAAGTATTTAACCATCAATCAAACCGCAAAGCTGGTCGGCGTAACCCCGCTTACGCTGCGCAACTGGGACAATGCACGCAAATTCCGCGCCGCGCGCCACCCGATAAATAATTATAGAATGTATACCCTCGAACAAATAGAAGGGCTGATGAAAAAAATTGGCTTGCCGCCCCCCCCCAAAAAACTGGTAATCCGGGTTTTGGAGGATTAAGTTGTATACCCCACCCTTGGGAGGGGGTTATTCAACCACCTCCACCGTTCTTTGGGCCGTTTCGACGTTCCCCGCCTGGTCAACGGCTTTGTATAAAATTGTGTGTGTTGTGGTAGTTGAAGTATCCAGCGAAAGCCCAGCGCCTTGCGAAAGCTCCGGCCCGCCGTCAAGCGAGGCAGTGTAGCCAAGATTCTGGTCAACATTGTCGGTCACGCTAACTCCCAAATCCGCGTAGCTCGCGCCGACTTCAATCGTTGCAGGATTGTTGCCCAAAATTGTGATGGTGGGAGGAATGGTGTCGGTTGTAGTTGTCGAAGTGTTGAAAACCGAGCTTTGAACATTTGTGGCGGTCCCGCAAGCGCCCGCCGTGACCGAAATTGCTCCCGTCGCCACGTCTTCAACGCTCAAACACCCCGCCTGTCCTTTTTTGTCATAAATCGTAATTCCTTGCGGGCCGGTGACGGTGAGCTTCCCTGTTTCAATCTCACTTACAACCAGTTTTCCGTTGGCATCAAGCGACAAGCTGGCGCCCCCCATCAAAGCTTCTACTTTCGCGTTCAGTTCCTGTATCGCCTTGGCGAGAACCGCGGTCAAATTCGCGTACTTAACGTTGGTTGGCGTAGACGACGCGTCAAGCGTGACAAGCCGCGGGTCAATACTGAAAACTTCTTCCGCGATTAAACCGACCTGTTCTCCCCGAACTCCAATGTCGTCATTATAAAGGAACGATACGGGGCGCAAACTTAATACCGTTTCAAGCGCTCCGGCGCCAAGCGAATTAATGTCGTGTTTGAAACGTTGCGAAGAACCCGTGCAGGCCGCGCCATCGCTATATGTGACTTCCTTGTTCGCGGAGAGGCAGAGAGCTCCGGCTCCGGCTCCGGCCGTAAGCCCGTCAAAGCCCACCGTGCCGGTAACACCGAATGTTCTCCATGGCGTCGTGCTTGCGATGCCGACTTTGCCGGTGTTTGTGATGCGCATCGCTTCGGTGAGGGCGCCGGAGCGCAGCGTGGAGAACGCAAGGTCGCCTTTTCCGGTGTTAAAGTTCTGCTGGAGTATTGAAGTGATGGCGGCAGTTGAAGTTCCATTGGTAATGTCATTTGCTCTGAAAGTCAGACGCGACGCGGTTGAGGTTGCCGAATCAAGATTTGAAATAAAAAGCTGATCTGCGGTTGCGCCGGAAGAAGTATTCACGATTTCCAGTTTGGTCTGCGGACTCGTCGTCCCAATCCCAACGTTGCCGTTAGTATTTAGAATTGTCAAAACCTCTGTCCCGGCTTGATTAAGAAATGCTAAATTGCTAGTTGTTACTTTATTTTGTATATCCCATTGTTGGGCAGAAGCAGTATTTTGTATGTAGATACTAGTAGCTCCAGCATTACTAACTCTAAAATGTCCAATTACATCAAGTTCTACTGCTGCCGTTCTCCCGATGCCGACTTTGCCGTTAAGCCCGTTTATTGAAAGTATCGGCGTCGCGGTCGTTGAAGTGGCGAAAGAGAAAGCGTTGACGCTTTGCGGCAAAGTTGAGGTCGCGGAGCTCTGATAGGAAAAAGTAAGATTGGCGGCGGTGGAGGAAGAATAAGTGATGAGATTGGAATCAAGATAAGTATTGCCCGCGACGCTTAGCGTTGTCGCTGGACTCGTCGTCCCGATGCCGACGTTGCCGGCTGCATCTATTGACAGCCTTGTTGCGTTGTTGACTGTAAAAGTCATTGCATCCAAAGCGTGGTTGTAGGAGATTATTCCTATGGCGTTGTTCTGGGGGTCCGCGAAAAGGATTCTGCCAAGATTGCCGTTGGGCGAACCCAGCGTTATGTCGCTGTTCGTGCCCGAGTCTATGAAAAGCCAGGTCGAGCTGTCCGGCGTCAAGCCAGTGCCGGCGCCTTCTTTTATATGGAGCAGGGTTTTCGGCGCAGCCGTCCCTATGCCGACGTTGCCCGCATTTGTAATATAGAGACTATTTGCCGTCGCCGCTTGGTTGACCACCAAAGCGGCGTTATTACCCGCGACCAGCCCGCCCGAAATCGTAGTAGTCGCTCCGGTGCCGGTGAAGTTAACTGTTCCGGTCGCCGTGAGATTAGCCAAAGAAAGGTTGCCGGAAAAAAGAGCATTGCCCTGAACCGAGAGCAAACTCGCTGGACTCGTCGTCCCTATCCCGACGTTGCCGCCGTTGGTGACGGTGAGATAGGTGTTGTGCGCCACGATGTCGTTGCCGATGAAGTTGTGCGTGCCTTCAACTTCTATGTCAAAGACATCCTCGGAAGGAAGTTCGCGCATGCTTGTAATTTTATCCCATACCGGCTTCCCGTTTTTGCCCAAAACCGCGATTTCCTGTCCTTCTTTCAGCTTCGCCACTTTTGTCCACACCCCCCCGCTTGACAAGGACGGCGGCCTTGCTACAATAGAGTTACTATTCTTCAAGACCTGCCGCAAGGCAGGTTTTGCCTTTTCACCTGAAGAAACCAGGCCGGGGATCATTTTTGCCAATTGCTCCATAAACACAAACCCGTCCGCTTCGCCCATCAAAACCCCTGACATGAACTTCCTGCCGGAAATTACGATTACCTGTTTGCCTTTGGCAGAAAGGCGTCGCGCGAGATCCGCAAAATCCCCGTCGCCGGAGAAAAGCAAAACAGCATCAAAAGAATTAGCCATTTCCAGCGCGTCTGCCGCAATCTCAACGTCAAAGTTTGCTTTCGGCTCAAACAAGCGAATGCCTTTAGTATCAAGTTGGCTCGACTCTTTAAGAAGCGTCTCGCGGATATTTTGTGAAAGCGCATCAAGCCATCGACGATTCCGAGACTTTTGTAAAATATCCAAAAGCCGTACTGCAAAGTACTGAACTGGCTTGGTGATAACTGCGTAGCCCATTCGGCGCAGTGCCGCGAAAAAAGAGGTATTTTTGCCCAGCTCGTCAGAACCGTAGTAAAACCTGACTTCTTTTACACCGGAGGTTTTTAGCTCCCTGTGGAGCAAATCGAGATCAATCCGCAGCTTTTTATCAATAAGCCATGATTTTATATTCGCGTAATCAATAAACGCCACCGCTCGAATCGGTTCCGACGCGCGTTCGCGAACAAAATAAGGATGATTTTCCGTTGTCCTGATTTTCCTGCCGAGCGCCGTTTCCAGCTCAATAATCGGTTTTCGGCCCATATGCATAAGCGCTCTCACTTTTGACCAGACAATTTTTCCGGTTGTCTCGTCCAAGGAGGCGATTTCGTCTCCGGACTGGACATCCACAATCGCGACTTCTTCATAGATGAATTCCTCGTCTTCTCCCAATTTTTGGATTTTGAACTTTGAGCTTGATTTGGCATTTGAGCTTTTGCCTTTGGATTTCCTTCGTCTTCGACGAAGGCGAGTGTCCCCAGTAACGCACTGGGTTGAAGACCCGACCACGAACGCCGGGCCGGTGATGCCGTTGGGATTTACGGAAAGAAGCCCCCAAGGTGAGGTCGTCCCTATTCCGACGTTGCCGCCAAGAAAAGCCGCGGCATAATTGTTTGTCGCTCCCGTGTTGGCGTTGACCGTAAGGCCGTATGAATTGGTGGTGGAGGCGTTAAGGGCAGAGGCGCCCAGATATATGGTATGGGCGTTGGTGGTTGTGGCATTAGTTCCCGCCAAAGGAGCTCCGGTAATCCCGAGAGTCGCGAGGTCGGTTATGTTGCCTGAAGCGAAATTGGTGAAAGCATGGGTCGCGGCATTGATTAACGCGTCCCGCTGAAGCGTGATTGTTCCGTTGGCGTGGGTTTTTGTTCTGGCCAGATTGAATTGCGCGTCAGTGGCCTCGGTGGAAGCCGTAAGACCGGTGTCTGCTCCTCCGGCAAAACTCCAAAGGGCCGATGAGCCGCTTGTTCTTGCGTCAGCATTGAACGAAGCCGTTCCGGTAGCGGTCAGCCCGGCGATTGTAAGGTTTCCTGAAAACAAACCATTTCCCTGCACTGACAATCTTGTCGCCGGACTCGTCGTCCCGATGCCGACGTTGCCAGCATTAATCCAAGATGAATCATTACTACTAGCAAACAATTTGATATTTTCAGTTCCACCTGAATATACTGATATTATCCCGTTTGTAGTAGCACCACTGGAAGCGTCCGATAATTTAATAACATTAACGTTAGTATCACTCAATCTTATAGTACCTTGACCTGACGGCACATCTACATCCAGATTTGCCCCGGGATTTGTCGTCCCGATGCCGACGTTGCCGCCGTTGGTTACAGTGAGATAGGTATTGTGCGCCACGATGTCGTTGCCGATGAAATTGTGCGTGCCTTCCACTTCTATGTCGTAGACCTGCTCGGCGGCGGTTTTTTCAATTGACATAATTCTTTCAAAGACCGGTTTGCCGTTCGCGCCGGAAGTCGCAATCATCTGCCCTTCCTTAATTTCGGAAACCTTTGTCCACACCCCCCCGTTGACATAGGGATGCGCCTGCGCTAGGATGGGAAGTGCCGGTGAAAGCCGGTTGTGATGCCCCCTTTGCGGGGCTTTTTTAGTTGCTCCGAAATCAACGAAGGGCATATCGGCGAGGCTTAAAAACACGTCCGCCTGTTTGCGCAGCTCTCTGCCGGTGGCCCGATAAGGAGCAATAACTAATAAACGTTTACCATTTTGCTGGAGCCGCTCGGCAAGATAAGCAAAATCCGAATCGCCGGAGAAGAGCACCGCAGTATCAAAAGCGTTTTTGCGCTCTACGGCGTCAACGGCGATCTCAACGTCAAAATTTCCCTTATGCTCGTCGGCGAGATGGCGCTGTTCAATGATTTTAAGGGGTTTAGTAATAAGCCGATAGCCAAGTTTCTTGAGCCGGGTAAAGAATTGGCCTTGTCCTTTGTGCTGGAAATCAACTTTATAAAATCCCGCGCGCGAAACCGCTTCTTTCCCGCCGAACGCCGAAAGAAGCTCTTGGTAGTCAATCCTCGCGCTCATATGCCGCAAACTTGCTTCTACATTCGCCCCGTCAATGAATATCGCGACGCGCTCTTTCGGAAATTCCGGCGCGAGAAGATAAGGATGGTTAGCGGTGGTGCGGATTTTTTTGCCGGTGGCGGTGGTCAGAGTGTAGATTTCTTTAACGCCCATATCCATAAGTTTGTTGACGCGGGAGACCTTAAGCTTGCCGGTTTTTTCGTCCAGCGTGAGGATTTCGTCTCCTTCTTTAATCTCATCAATCCGCGTATCTTCAAAATATTCTTCCTCTTCCCACTCGCCTTTGCCGTTTTTGCGGCGTCTCTTGCGGCGGCGTTTAAGCTTGGTGTCCCCGGTAACGCACTTGGTTGAAGAGCCGACCACGAACGCGGGACCGGCGATGCCGTTGGGATTTACCGAAAGAAGCCCCCACGGGCTCGTCGTCCCGATGCCGAGTCTGTTATTCGTATCATCCCAAAAGAGGTTTGAATTGTCCTGCGATAAAAGTCCTCCCGCGCCCGCGAAAAGAACGGAGCCGGAAGTCATGGCGGAAGCCGTGAAATTGGTAGTGCTTGCGGTTCCTGAAACAGTTAAAGCAGTCGTGGAAGCGTAAGGAAAAGTGTTGGCGCCCGAGGCGGTGGAAGTGATGGCTCCAGAGATGGCGAGAGTTGAGGTTGCCGTAATCGCCCCTCCGAAAAATGAAGTTCCTGAAATATAACTATTCCCCTGAACCGACAGAAGCTGCGCCGGACTCGTCGTCCCGATGCCGACATTGCCTGCTCCGGTCACGTTGAAAAGCGAGGAGTCGGACGAGGAGAGGACGCGGAAAAGGTCGGCGGATTGGCTCGTGACTCCTTTTAATGTAAGAGGAATAGCGGTAGTTGTGGTAGCCCCTATAGTGAGCACCGAGAGCCCAGAGTGAGTAGTGGTTCCAAAAGCGGCTTGCCCCGCGGCCGAGAAAACGAATCTGGTGGTGGGAGAGGTGTCTCCGTCCTGAAGGCGCAGAAGGTCGCCCGAAACGGTTGAATTCCACATTGTATACGCGGCTCCGGTAGTGGTGGCTAAATGAGTGATTCTTCCATTAAAAATATGGCTGTCGGCATTGGGGGCGTCTCCCATTGTAAATTGATTTTCAACAGTGAAGTTGGAGGCGGTGGTTGAAGCCAAAGTCGTGCCGCCTACCGTGGTTAGCCCGTTGGCGAAAACATCCCCGTCAGCGTCAACCAGAAAGCGGACCGCTCCTCCAACCGCGGCGCCGAAAAGGTTGGTATCCGCCGCCGCCGAAGCCGGGTTGATGACCACAACCGAGTCCGTGACCGCGGAGTTGGCAACGCCAACAGCCCAAGTGCCGAAAGTGTGAGAAACTGTCGGGCTTTTTGTGACCAAAAGCTGTTCGGTGAGAGTTGTGGTGGCGTTTACGTTCATTGAAGCGCCGGAGACGTTAAGCCCTCCGCTGGCAAGTATGTCCCCGCTTACCGAAAAAGTCGCGCCGGGAGAAGTTGTTCCTATGCCGATTCTGTAGTTTTTTGTGTCAAAGGTGAAAAAAGGGACTGAAGCCGATGAGGTGGCGAAGGTCAGGGCATTCATTAAAGAAGCCGGAATGGTCGTGGTGGCTTGGTTGAAGAAAGCGAGATTGCCGTAAAGAGTCATGTCCCCCGTAACCTGAAGGGTTGAGGAGGCGGCTAAGCCACTCGATATGTTCCCGGAAGATGCCGTAAGCGTCCCCGTGGTTAAAGAAGTGGAGTTGATTGAAGTAGAGGTAAGGGAGGTCAGCCCCGATGCCGCTCCCGCTGAAGTGATATTCCAAACATTGGAAGTAACGGATACGTCTTTGCCTTCAGCCCCGAGAGTCACGTTTCCTGAAGCTCTTAAGTTGCCGCCGGTGGAAATCCCGTTGGAAAAATCTCCGAAAGAAGCAGAAACGCCGGAGCCGGTTTGGGAAGGAGAGGAAGAGTAAGGCCCGGGGATTGAAGTCGTGAGAAAGACAACGGGGTTTTGGACTTGATTGGAAGGAAGCCGTTTTTCTAAAGCCGCCAGAGAAAGCTGGACTTGGGCCAGGATGACTTGGTTGAGAGAAGAGAGGCGCTGGTCTAAATCGGCTTGAGAGATGCCGGAGATAATTTTTTCAATTACTGTTCTAACCTCCCCTTTCCCCTCCTTGGTAAGGAGGGGATTTTGGGGAAGTGTGGAAGTCGCCTCTCCGAAAGTTATGATTTTGCTGCCTTCATTTTCCCCTCCTTTAGAAGGAGGGGTTGTGGGAGATGGGGCTTCCGCAACTTCAGGCGGCTTAACCGAGAAGAAGTCTCTTGCCGCCAGTTTCAGGTCGCTCCCCAAAGACGCTATGTATCCCCGCCAGCCGAGGACGTTGTTTATAAATCTGTCTCTTAGGTCGGTGATGGAGAATTTGACGTCCTCCAAAGTAAAAGGCAAAGACGGAAGCGAGAATTCGGGCAAAGCAAGAGCCAGCGAAGCCCGGTCTTTGATGCTTTGGAAAACGTTCCCGAGCACTGCTTTAACATTAACCTCGCCTCCCAACCCTCCCTCCTTAGTAAGGAGAGTTGGGGAAGAGGGTGAAGTGAAAACCTCAAAAAATTCGGCAGTAAGTTTTTTCACGGAGATGATATTGCCTAAAGTTGCCCTTGCGGCGTCTTGAGCAAAATCCCGAGCGCCAAGCTCTAAATTCCAAGCAAATCCCAAGCCCGAACTTCCAAAATCTAAAACCGATTGACTCGCGGCGTAAGCAAGGTTAAAGATTTTTTCTTTCGCAAAGACAACATTATTGTTGATTTCGTCCGCGACAGCAAATGCGGTTTCCGAAACCCGATTTTTGCCGTTTTGCGCAAGCTTCAAACTAGAATTTCCAAAATTCGAAACATTGTTCGCGAATTTTTTCGCGGAGACGTTAACACTTTCAACAGCACTGATTATTCCGTCCTTCGCAAAGACAATATTGTTTACAGTTGCATCGGCAATGGCAAATGCGTTTTGTGAAATAGTGTCTGCTGTTTTCATCGCGGAGACGTTAACACTTTCAACCGCGCCCGCAATACTCCTTCCAATTGCGCCAGCGTTATAAAAAATCAGCGCGGCAATCAGCACTGACGAGAGAGAAGCCGCTCCCAGCGACCATTGCTTCAGAGAAAATTTCGGAGCTTTTTGTTGCTCGCCTAAAATCTCCTTATCCCATTCATCTGTTGTATGAAAGATTGCTTGCTTTGTAAGGATAATTTGCGGCTCCATTTTCTCTTGCGTCCGCAAGATGGATTTTTTGTAATCCAAAATAGATTTTTCGGAAACCACCCAGTCGGTGCCGATTTTTTTTCCTTTGATTTTTTCCTCGCGGCAAAGCTGCCCAACATAGATGCGCGTATAACCGCAAACAGCCGCGGCCTCGGAAGCCGTGATATATCTTTCTCCTTCTAAGATAATTTCGCGAGAATCTTTCATAAAGAAGCTTTCGTAAGAAATATTCTTTTTTTTAGGTCTTCTATATCTTTCAGTATAAATCAGCGGATTTTTTATTTAAATAAAAAATCCACAATTTTCTGTGGATAACCCCGACGCTACGGTCGGCGCTCCGGCTGAAACGTCAGAGACGCTAAAAAATTAAGTTTAATAAATATTACTAAACCTTAATACTGCAGAGCTTTATTTTTTATCTTATGTTTAATCCGCCAATTTCCTATTTTTTTATGGTTACCGGAAAGAAGGATTTTGGTAACTTTGTATGTTCCCCCCTTCCATTTGAATATTTCTGGCCTGGTGTAGACCGGCACGCCGATGCCGTGCCTTTTTTCTTCAAGCGATTCGTACTTGCCCAAAACCCCGGGAATTTTTCTTAAAACGGCGTCAACAACAACCATCGCGGGAAGTTCCCCGCCGGTGAGAACATAAGGGCCTATGCTCAAATTTTCAATTTTCAATTTCAAATTTTCAATCATTGATTTAACGCGCTCATCAACGCCCTCGTAGTGACCGCAGATAAAAATAATCCATTTATATTTCTTGGCGAAATCGCCAGCCATTTTAGAATTAAATTGTTTTCCGGAAGCAGAGAGGAAAGTTATCAAGACGTCCGACGTCTTCCCCGACTTAGACGTCGGACGTCTAAGTTGAAGAATTGAATCAAGCGCTTTAGCAATCGGTTCAATTTTAAGCACCATCCCTGGGCCGCCGCCATAGGGCCGGTCATCAACCCTCTCTCCTTCGCGCAAAAACTTTTTCAAATCCCAAATTTTTATTTTTGCAAGTCCCCTTTTTTGGGCGCGCGAAATTATGGACTCATTAAAGTAGCTCCTAAAAACTTTCGGAAAAATTGTGATTATATCAAATCTCATATTTTGAGTGTCTTATTCTCTTCACTTATCACTTAGCAATTGGATTGCTAAGTACATCTGATAAACTTAAATTTTCTCATTATTGAGATAATGCCTTATTTAATCCAACTTAGCAATCCAGTTGCTAAGTCAATAGAAAAACCCTCAATTGAGGGTTTTTCTATTTTGCTTAAACAAAATTATAACTTGAGGTCGTCAACCATGTCGTCCACTTCCCGGCTTCTTGGAACGTGAGTTCCTCCTTCCGGTTCCTCAATCTTGAGGTTCACCCGCGCGTGGTTCTTTATGCCGACCACGCGCAGAAGCGTGCGGAGCGCTTTAGCGGTGTTGCCTTGGCGGCCGATGAGCTTGCCGACGTCTTCCTTGTCCACTTGCACGGACAAAAGGACACCCATCTCATCAACTTTCCTCGCAACCTTGACGGCGCTGGGATTATCAACAAGCGCTTTGACCACATACTCCAAAAATTCCTCGTCAGAATACGTGCTAGATGCTTTTGCAACCATTATAGCAAATTCCGTTCTTTAGCCCCTGTAATATCCGAATTTTCGACCATTTTCGGCGTTACTTGATAATTATACCACCCTTAACCAGCAAACTGCGCGCCGTAGCAGAGATCCGGGCACCGTTCGCCACCCAGCGCTTAATGCGTTCGTTTTTGAAAATTGCTTTCTTCGTTTTCGGGCTGTAGGAGCCGAGCGCCTCTAAATAGCCGCCGCTCTTGGGCCCCCTTTTAGAATCCGTAACCACCAGCCGGAAGTTCAGGTCGTTTCTCCGGCCAACGCGCTGTAAGCGGATAATTAACATAAATGGAAGTATATATTATAAAAGAAATTAGGTCAACTCTTACTTTAGATATTTAAATTTATTTGAGCCGTGTTCCTCCAGCGTCCAGGCGTAGCGCGCAACGCCGCCTTTATCCGTAAGGTAATAAAAATATTCGGAGACCATCGGCCGCAAAGCCGCCAAAATCGCGTCCATCCCCGGGTTGGAAATCGGTCCCTGCGGCAAACCGCGATAGCGGTAGGTATTGTAAGGAGAATCGTATTTCAAATCTTCCTCCGTCAACTCGCTGCTGGGTTTGCCCAAAACGTAAGTGAGCGACGCGTCAACATTGAGCCCCATGCCAAGCTGGAGCCGCTTCCATAAAATCCCCGCTACGATTTTCATGTCCGCAGCGCTTTTAACTTCTTCTTCCAAGATAGACGCCATTATTATAATCTGCTCCAGAGTTTTGCCGGAGTTTTTTGCTTCCGCCAAAATCTCGGGAGTTATCTTCTTGTTGAAATTATCTCTCATCCGGCCTATCACCTGCTCCGGCTTCGCAGTTTTGTAAAATCTGTAAGTGTCGGGGAACAAATATCCTTCGTGTTTCCGGGCCTCCAAAACAAATTCGTCTTTTGGGAAAAGCCCCGCTTTCTCAAACGTCTCCCCCATCTGGCGGACGTTGTATCCTTCCGGAATGGTCACGGCCACCTCATTGGAAACTATTTTTTCTTCTTCTTTATATTTTATGTACGCCGGAAATTTTCCCAAAAAGAAAATGCTAAAAAGAAGAAGGACTAGCGCAAAGGCCGCGATTAAAAGTTTTTTGATGTCACCATTTTGAATCATTGTCAGAAATTAAAGGCACAAACGCAAAGCTGTGGTGCGGAAACGCGTCAAACGCGGCTTTAGTCCGTTTCGTAAATTCAAAAATGCTGTGCCCTATTGGGGCAATGATTTTCCCGCCGGTTTTAAGCTGGTTCTTCCAAGCCGGAGGCAGTTCTCTGCCGGAGGCGGCGGCGATGATTTTATCAAAACCTCCGACGCGCTTGGCAATGTCCGGCAAACCCATGGTTCCGTCCTGACAGAAAAATTTCACGCCTCGAAACCCGCATTTCTCAACATTCCTCTTCCCCCATTCACACAATTTTGGAATCCGCTCAACTGCGTAGACATTCGCACCTACATAGGCCAAAAGCGCCGTCTGCCAGCCGGAGCCGTAGCCGACCTCCATAATATTATCCCCGGGGCTAGGACTTAAAAGCTCAAGCATAAAAGCCACCGTCCACGGCTGGGAGATGGTCTGCCCCTCACCTATCGCAAGCGGCTCGTCAACGTAAGCGAAATCTTTCATTGGCTCCGGAACAAAATCCCAGCGGTCAACGGCGCGGAAAGCCCTGATTAGATTCGGGTTTTTTAACGCACCCTTTTCAACTAAATCATCCACAAGCGCCATATTTTCAATGTTAGCATCCTATGGTAAAATTAAAATAACGTGGAGATTCAAGATATTAAGACCAAACTGATTCTGGCGGGTATCGCGCTTATAGCAATCGCGGCCGGGGCTTGGTACTGGTATTGGTTTGCGGGAAAGTCCGAACCCATAAAAACCGCCGAAGACGTTGTGGAGGCCGTGACGACGCCCAATCTGGAGGTGCCCTCAAACCCGATTCAAAATAAAGTGCCAGAACTGAACCCGATTGACCGGGCGAATCCTTTTAAAGACGCTTATAAGAACCCTTTTGAACAATAAAAAATGAAAAAAGCGATAATTTTGGCAGGGTTATTAATCGCCGCGTTGCAGGTAAACGCCACTTCCGGCGGCAACGCTTCCTTTTCGCTTCAAAAAGACAAAAGCACCGACCTTTTTATATTGAATATGCGCGACTCCCAAGGCATCCGGAGTTTCGCTCTGGTTTTCCCAACCGATAAGCTTCCTTACAGCGGCGATTTGAACGGGTGCCCCCAAAACCGCAAAATAGACAATGTTTTGATAAACGAAATCTCCGATTTTAAGCCGATGATGAAGGCGGTAATCGTTGACTGCCGCGGAGAGGAAACGGAATTTGAAATAACCGCGCCGGTTGGCGGAGTTGCCCAAGTGAAAAAAGTTGAGCCGCCTCTTCCTGAGCCAGTATCAGCGCCAGCAGTTCCGACAGAGGCCTCCCAGCCTTCGTCAGAGACTTCGGCGGGCGCAGCGACTACTCAAGCAACGCCCGCGGTTTTAGAATATCCGATTAAAGAATTGGGCGGATGCGAGAGCCAAGAGGCCTGCAAAACTTATTGCGACACGCCGGCGAACCTTGAGCGCTGTATCGCTTTTGCCGAGACAAACGGGCTTTTAACAAAAGGCGAAATTGAACGCGGCAAAAAATTCGCCGCGATAGTAAAAACGGGCGGCGGGCCAGGGGGCTGCAAAACCGAGGCCTCTTGTAAGGATTACTGCAACGATGTCGGGCGGCTTGAAGAATGCGTCGTTTTCGCGGAAAATAGCGGCTTGGTTTCCGGCGCGGAGCTGGAAGAGATGAAAAAAATTCAAAACGCGGTCAAACGCGGAACTAAATTCCCCGGCAACTGCACAAACCGCGCCGCCTGCGAGCTTTACTGCAAAACTCCCGAGCACGCGGACGAATGCGTGGCTTTTGCCAAAGAAGCCGGGTTTATAAGCGAAGAGGAATTAAAAGAGATGGAAAAGATTCTTCCGCTTATGAGAAGCGGCCAGATGCCCGGAGGGTGCAAATCCAAAGAAGAATGCGAAGTTTTTTGCGAAGACGAGGGGCATTTTGACGAATGCGTTGCTTTCGCGGAAAAAGCGGGGCTTGTGTCCGAAAAAGACCTTGAGATAATGCGGAAAACCGGCGGCAAGGGTCCCGGCGGTTGCCGTGGGAGGGCCTGCCAGACGTTCTGCGAGAACCCGGCAAATCAAACAGCTTGTTTTGAGTTCGGCAAACAATATGGCCTTATCTCCGAAGAAGATTTAAGCAGAATGGAAGAAGGCAAGCGCATTTTGCGCGGGCAGATTGAAAGCGGGCCGCCCGAGGTTCAGGAATGCCTTAAATCCGTGATAGACATAGATAAATTGGAACAGGGAGGATTCGCCGGCGGGCCGGAGCTGGGAGAAAAAATGAAAGAGTGTTTTGAAAAAATGATTCCGGAGGGCATGGAAGGCCAATTTGAGTTTGGCGAAAACGGGCAATTTAACGGTCTGGGAGGTTGCAGGTCGCGCGAGGAATGCGAGGCATACTGCACATCAAATCCGGAAGCATGCGGATTTGGCGGTGGAGACCATGGCGGCGAGGAATGCGTAAAACAAGGGGGCAGTTGGAACGGCGAAACTTGTAATTTCCCCGGCAGTGATCGCGGCACGGAAGAATGCGCCAAGCAGGGAGGCGCCTGGGACGGAACAAATTGTAATTACCCCCACATTGAGCGTGGCGGCGAGGAATGTGTCAAACAGGGAGGCAGCTGGGACGGAAACCAATGTAATTTTTCTAATTTACATTTACAGCAACCACAACAGCCGCCGTCACAACAACAATATCAACAGCAGTACCAGCAGCAGTATCAGGAAGAATTTCAGAGGCAATGCGAATCCCAAGGCGGAGTTTGGGACGGCGCCCAATGCAAAGCCCCCACGAATTTCCAGCAGCCTGCGGAATTTTCTCCCGGTTCGGTATACGACGCCTTCTTGCGGCTCGTCAGATAATCTGCTAAAATATCTAAATGTCTCAAGACAACCTGATAAAACTGCAGTGCCAATCCTGCAAAAGAATCGGCTATTGGAGCCGCAAAAATAAGAAAAAGATGGAACGGAAAATTGAGCTTTCCAAATTTTGCAAGTGGTGCCGCAAGCACACTACGCATAAAGAAGGGAAAAAATAAATTCGGGAGATGAGGGAATCGAACCCCCGATAGCGGTTTTGGAGACCGCAGTTATGCCACTTAACTAATCTCCCATCAAAAAGATTATAACAAAAAATAAGAAGCTCGGCTAGAGGCCGGGGATTTTTTATTTGATTGAATATCGGTTAAAATTAGTATTTATGAATAAGGCGGTAAAAATTGCGCTTTTGCTTGCCGCGGTTGCGGCGGTTTTTTATATCTTTTGGGGGCAGATTCAGGAAAAAAACGGCTCGCCTCGATTCGGCGAAGCGGGCGAAAACTTTGAGCTTCCGCTGGCGAATTTTGAATTACCACTCTCCCCTTGTCAAAAGCCGATCGCCTACGGCTTGGGTTCTTTTGACGAAAAATTTGGCCTCTCACAAAAAGATTTCTTGGATGCTGTATCCAAGGCCGAAGATGTCTGGGAGCGCCCGATGGGTCTGGAGCTGTTTTCTTACAAGCCTGGCGGGGCGCTTAAAATAAACCTGATTTACGACTACCGCCAAGATGCGACGCTTAAACTCCAAAAACTGGGGATTGCCGTAAAGGACACAAAATCCTCCTACGAAACGTTAAAAGCGCAGTATGAAGCGATGAAAGTTTCTTACGGCGTTCTTAAAGCGAATTACGAAAAGCTCGTTGCCGAATTTGAAGTCCGCCAAGATAGTTACAACGCCGAGGTGGGGAGCTGGAACCGGAAGGGCGGCGCGCCTAAAGATATCTACGACCGCCTAACGGCGGAAAAAAAAGCGCTTGACCAGGAATTTTCAAAAATAAAAGCGCTGGAAGCCGAGCTCAACGCAAAAGTTGACGACATAAACGCGTTTGTGATTGTTCTGAATAGATTGGTAGAGACGCTCAACCTCAACGTCACAAAATACAACGAAATCGGTGGCGCCGCGGGAAGAGAGTTTGAAGAGGGAACCTACCGGAGCGGCCCAGGGGGCGAGCAAATAGACATTTACCAGTTTGACAGTCGCCAAAAATTGGTAAGGGTGCTGGCGCACGAGCTTGGGCACGCGCTTGGGCTGGAGCATCTGGAAAATCACAAAGCGATAATGTACCGCCTAAACAGCGGAATGAACGAAACCGCGACTCCTGACGACCTCGCGGCACTGAAGACGCTCTGCGAGATAAAATAAAAATTGGGCGACATATCAAACGAACAAATACTGAAACAAGTTTAACAGGCCGTGCCAAGAAAATCAATTGCTGAAATTTAAGCCGAGGGGGAGGATTGAACTCCCGACCTCGCCCTTACCAAGGGCGTGCTCTGCCAACTGAGCTACCTCGGCAAAAAAATTTTGCGCAGGGAAGGATTCGAACCTTCGTAGCCCTTCCGGGCGCGCGGTTTACAGCCGCGTGCGATTGACCACTCCGCCACCTGCGCCCGCAACTATTTTAACCTTTTTCGGCTTCTCTGGCAAAGGGGCGGATGACTTCTTTACGGAGATTACAAACTCGCCGTCTTTGTAATCCACCAAAGCCGTGTCGCCTTCTTTTATCTGCTTTGAAATTATTTTTTCAGCAAGCAGGTTCAAAATTTTGTTTTGGATAAGCCGGCGCAGAGGCCGCGCGCCGTAATTGGGGTCGTAGCCATCTTTTGCCAGAGCGTCCTCGGCGGATTTATTTACCAAAATCTCAATGCCTCTGCCGCTGACGCGCCGGGCAAGCTTCATAATCTGTATTTTGGCGATTTGCCTCAACATCTCCGGCGTCAGAGAATTAAATATGATTATATCGTCCAGCCGGTTTAAAAATTCCGGGCGGAAATGGTTCTCCAGCGCGCGCTGGATTTTGGCTTTAAGCTCGTCTTCGCGCTTGGCAATTTTACCGCTGCTCTCCGAAACGAATCCCAAACTCCCCATCTCACGGGTAAATTCCCCGCCTATGTTGGAGGTCATAATGATAACCGTGTTTTTGAAATTCACATGCCTACCCTTAGCGTCGGTGAGGGTGCCGTTGTCCAAAATCTGGAGCATTATGTTGAAAACTTCCGGGTGCGCTTTCTCAATTTCATCAAAAAGCAAAACGGCGTAAGGCCTGTGGCGAATGGCCTCGGTAAGGTGCCCGCTTTCTTCATAGCCGACGTATCCCGGCGGCGAGCCGATAAATTTGGAGACGGCGTGCCGCTCCATGTATTCCGACATATCCACCCGCACCAGCGCTTTTTCGTCGTTGAAAAGAAACTCCGCCAAAGCCAGAGCGAGTTCTGTCTTGCCTACCCCGGTCGGCCCCAAAAACATAAAGGACCCTATGGGCCGCTTCTCATCCGCAATCCCGGCGCGCGAGCGGCGGATGGCTTGGGATATTTTTTCAATAACTTCTTCCTGGCCCACGACGCGCTTTTTAAGCTCGCCTTCCATTCTCAAAAGTTTCTTGGCTTCAGATTCAAGCATCCGGCGCACGGGTATGCCCGTCCACTTAGAAACAATGTCTGCGATGTCTTCTTCAATAATTTCCTCGCGCAAAATGCGCCTTGACCCCTGCAGTTTCCGGAGCTTGCCCTCCTCGGCAAACAGCTTTTTTTGGAATTCCGGAACGCGCCCGTAGCGTATTTCGGCGACCTTCGCCAAATCGCCTTTCCGCTCCGCCGCCTCTGACTCCTGGCGCAAAGCGTCCAAATCTTTTTTAAGCTGGCGGATGGAATCTATGGTTTCTTTCTCGTGCTTCCAGCGAAACTCCAGCCCTCCGGTTTTTTCTTTGAGCTCGCCCAGCTGTTTTTGCAGTTTTCTCACTTTTTGCTTGTTCTCCGGGGCATTTTCCTCTTTTTTCAGCGCCTCCTTTTCAATCTCCAGCCGCATCGTTTCCCTTCTGGCTTCCTCAAGTTCATTTGGCATGCTATCCATCTGGAGGCGCAGTGAAGAAGCTGCTTCGTCTATAAGGTCAATGGCTTTGTCCGGCAAAAAGCGGTCAGTGATGTAGCGCGCGGAAAGATTTACGGCCGTGGTTATCGCCGAATCGGTAATTTTTATGCCGTGGTGCAGTTCATATTTGCTTTTTATGCCGCGAAGGATTGAAACTGTATCTTCCGTTGAGGGCTCCTCAACGTAAACCGGCTGGAAGCGTCTGGCCAGCGCTGCATCCTTTTCTATGTATTTTTGGTATTCCTTCAAAGTTGTGGCGCCGATCGCGTGCAACTCCCCTCTGGCCAAAGCGGGTTTCAGCATATTGGAAGCGTCCATTGACCCTTCGGCGGCTCCGGCGCCAACGAGCGTATGGAGTTCGTCTATGAACAATATGAATTTGCCGGAAGCGCGCTCAAGCTCTTTCATTACAGCTTTTAAGCGCTCCTCAAATTCTCCCCTATATTTTGTCCCGGCCACCAAAGCCCCCAAATCAAGAGAAATCAATTCCCTGTCTTTCAGGCCTTCCGGAACGTCCCCGGAAGAAACGCGCAGAGCTAAACCCTCAACGATGGCGGTTTTTCCCACGCCGGCCTCGCCTATTAAAACCGGGTTGTTTTTCGTCCGGCGGGAAAGCACCTGCATTACCCGCCTGATTTCGCCATCCCTGCCGATAACCGGGTCAAGCTTGTCTTCGCGCGCGAGCCGGGTCAGATTTCTGGCGTATCTTTCAAGCGCGCGATATTTATTCTCCGGCTCGGCGTCCGTAACCCTCTGGGTTCCGCGTATGTCGGCAAGCGCTCGCAAAACCATTTCGCGGTTTAAAGAAAATCTGGAGAGTAAATCTTTCGCCCGCGACGGCGCTTCCAAAATGCCCAAAAACAGGTGCTCGGTTGAAATGAATTCGTCTTTTAAAAAGATGGCTGACTTGTGGGCTTCTTCCAAAATTCTGGCCAGCTCCGGCGTCAGGTAAATCTGATGCGCCGGGGAAAGGACGCTGGAGCGGATGGGGCTCTCAAGCTCGCCCGTCACCAAATCCAAAAGGCCGGCGTTGTCTATTTCCAGTTTGTCCAGCAAAGATGGCACAACGCCTTCTTCCTGCAAAATCAGCGCGGCCAAAAGATGCGAGCCGTCTATCTGGCTTGAGCCGCGCTCTATCGCCAGCTCATGCGCCTTTTTCAAGGCCTCCTGGGCCTTTATCGTAAATTGTCCTAATGGAGGCATAATTGATATTATACTAAAAATTCTTGCGCTCTTCAAGAGTCAGCTCCAGCTTTATCTCGCGACCGTCGCGTAAAATTTTGATTGTGACCTTATCGCCGACGCTGTGAAGCTGGATAAGCTTGTTTAATGGATTATCCATATTCACCTTAATCCCGCCGAATTCCAAAATAATGTCGCCCTCTTTTATTCCTGCCGTGGACGCCGGCGAATTTAAAAGCACTGCATCCTCGCCCCCTGCACCTTTGGTAATCAGCGCGCCATAATCAACGGACAATTTATTTTTTTCCTTAAGCTGGGGCGCAACAAGCACATATCTCACGCCGACGTACGGATTTACTATTCTACCTTTTGTCTGGACGTCGCGGAGCGCGCGCTTGATTTGGTTTATGGGAATCGCAAACCCTACATTTTCCGCGTTTTGGGCTTTGGCCGTGTTTAAGCCGACTGCCTCACCTCTTAAATTCAAAAGCGGCCCGCCGGAGTTGCCTAGATTAATTGCGGCGTCCGTTTGAATCAACTGTGAAAGCTCCTCCGGCCCGGAAAGCGCGCCGGAAGCGACAATGGTCCGGCGGAGCCCGGAGATCACGCCTATGGAAACCGTGTTTTGAAATTCACCCAAAGCGTTCCCGATGGCTATCGCCGTCTGGCCTATCCGCAAAGATTCGGAATCGCCCAAATCAATGGGGATATACGTTCCGTCCATCCTAAGCACGGCCGTGTCGTTCAAAACGTCGCGCGCTAAAACTTTCGCTTTTAATTTTCTCCCGTCGTTCATGATAACCGAATATTCCGCCTCGGCGTCTTCAACAACGTGCCTGTTGGTCAGGATATATCCGTCCGAAGAAACAAAAAATCCGCTGCCGGAGGAAACCTGGCGCCTCTCCGTGCCACGCTGGCGGTACTGCGGTATCCTGATATCGCCGAAAAAATCATCGTTTGGGAAAGGGTTTATAAAATACTGTTCAATTACCGGTATATCCTTTGAGGCGACAATGCTCACTACCGATGGAGAAACTCTTTGCACGATGTCTTCAATTAAAATATCGCGGGCTATGGCGCTCGCCTCCAGCTCTTTTTTCTCGTCTCTCTTTAAGGGCTCCGGCAAGGAGCCGATGGTTTTTTCAATGACGCGCTGGACAGTCTGGGTGATGGGCTGCGGCGCCTGATTCAGCAAAGTTACGGCGACGATGCCCGTAACCAAGGCGGTTACGAAGCTCACCAAAAGCACCAAAAGGACAAGCTGTTGCTTATTCATGTCGTTCATAGATTTATTTTAGTCAACTGCCTCCACTTTTTCAACTCCCTTAACTTTTTCCTTAAGCAGGGATTCAATTCCTGTTTTTAGGGTCAAATTAGAAAGCGGGCACCCCTTGCATGTGCCCTGAAAACGCACTGAAACCACGCCGTTTTCAAAACCGATGAAATCCAAAGCTCCCAAATGCATCTTCAGCATCGGCTTTACCTCTTTTTCCAGAATTTCTTTGATTGCCGCCTCCATTATTTCTTTAAGAAAAACAGGCTGTATTCGGAAATGCGCATATCAACGTATTTCCAATCTATATTTTTAAAGAATGCCTCAATGTAGGCCTTGCGGCCCGTGGCGTAATCAATAAAATAAGCATGCTCGTAGACGTCCATAATAAGAAGCGCGAACATATTCCACGGCGCGCCTTGATGGTGCGAGTCGCAGAGGATGTTTTTTAGTTTTTTTTCGTCCAAATCATACCCCAAAACGACCCAGCCGCGCGCCGCAAGCCCGAGTGCTTTAAACTCCTTCTCCCAGTTTTCATAAGAGCCGAAGTCGCGATTAATCATTTCAAGAATTTTCCCTGACGTCGGACTGCCCGCGCTTACCATATTATCAAAATATCCTTCGTGCAGTTTTACGCCGTTTAGGGCAAAGGTTTCTTCTATTTTAAGCTCGCGGAGGTCGGAATAAGTCGCGTTGGCGGAAGACAAATCAACACTTTTCAACTTCTCCTCAATCTCCCCTATTTTTTTGACGTAGCCGGCGTATAGCACATTGTGGTGCTCTTTTAACTGCTTCTCCGAAAGCCCGTCCAGTTCCGTGTATTTTAATTTTTTTATTTCGCGTGCCATAAATTTATAATCATTCCGGATAAATTTTGTTTCCGTCTTTGTCGTAAAGCGAAATCGCGCGCGTGGGGCAGCTCTGCGCCGCCAAAAGTATGGTTTCCTCATCCGCGCCTTCTGGGTTTACCACGTAGGCCTTATTTTCTTCGTCCAACTGGAAAACCCCCGGCGCGATGGCTACGCAACTCGCCGCCCCAATGCAAAGCTCCCGGTCAACATAGATTTTCGCGATTTTTTTATCCATAATATTTATCCTTATAAAATCTGACTAACTGCTCAACTTCGGTTTTGACTTCTTCCGAGGCGCCGACGCCGACCTTGAGCTTTTTTTGTACGTCCTCCAAATTTTGCGCACCTTCCAAAACGGCTTCCTCTATATCTTTGTCCGTGATATTGAGCCGCGGGTCAATCACCCGCGCGCCCTCCACAACTATTTTATCAAATCGGCCGGTTTTTCTGAAATAGTCATTAGCGATCTTCTGGAACGCCTTATCCGCCAAGACAGAGCAGTGGATTTTGCGGTTAGGCAGCCCTCCCAAGCGCAGCATCACGTCCTGGGGACGGACTTTCAGCGCTTCCTCAACCGACAAGCCGCCGTTTTCAGTCACCATCACCGAAAACATTGAGGTCGCCGCGATCGCCGACGCGCATCCGAACGTTTTCCATTTTAAATCTTTTACCCGTGCCGTTGCCGGGTCAATTTTCATCCACATCTCCATCATATCTCCGCAGGCCGGCGAGCCAACCATCCCATGCGCGTCGTATTCCGACTCATCCTTCGGCCGTTCCCACAATAAATTTCTCGGATGAAAAAAGTGGTCTTTAACGATATCCGAATAATACCACTTCTCTCCGGTATACTGGTTAATGACGTCTATATCTTGTTTGTTATTCATATTATTTATAACTCTTACTTTTCGCTTTAACCTTTAAATTTTCTCCGGCAAACGCTTCGGGGTGACTCATTGATTTTGCGCCGGCTTCAAGATTTAAAGGAGAAACTTTGCGGAGCCACAGAACGGCATTCGGCAGTTCGTTTAAAACATAATCCAAGTCCTCTTTAGTCGTGCTCCTGCCCATTGTAAAACGCATAGACGCATGCGCGAATTCGTAGGGCTTGCCCAATGCCAAAATAACATGTGACGGCTCCAGCGACTCCGATGTGCAAGCCGAGCCGGTAGAAAAAGAAATTCTTTTGGCGTCCAGATAAAGCACCAACGCCTCGCCTTCAATGTCCAAAATGGAAATATTTATATTGTTTGGGAGCCGCTTCGCCGGATGCCCGTTTAAAATGACTTTTGGAACGCGCCTTTGTATTTCGGAAACGAAATAGTCGCGAAGTGGAGCAAGCCGCGCCGATTCGGCAACGCGCTCGGCTTGGGCAATCTCTAACGCTTTTGCTAAACCAACGATTAGAGCCACTGGCTCCGTGCCCGACCTCATCCGCATCTCCTGCCCGCCGCCGATGATTTGCGGTTTTATTTTCACCCCAGCGCGCTTATATAAAAATCCGATTCCTTTCGGACCATAAATTTTAGAGCCGTTGACCGTCATCAAATCAACGCCCAACTTATTTACGTTCAAATCCAAATACCCCGCCGCCTGGCAGGCGTCGGTATGGAAATATGGATAACCCGCCCCACCCCCCTTAAATTCTTTAATAATCTTTCCAATCTCCGCGATCGGCTGAATAGTTCCGATTTCGTTGTTGGCATACATTATGGAAACCAAAATCGTTTCCGGCCGTAAAGAACGTTTGACGTTCTCCGGCTTTACAATTCCGTCCTCGCCGACGTCCAAAAAAGTTACATCGAACCCCTCCTTTTTCAAACGTTGGCAGGGCTCCAAAACCGCGTGATGTTCAAATTCGGTGGTAATTATATGCCCGTGCTTCGCCGCTCCAGAAACGCCGAAAATCGCCAGATTGTCCGACTCGGTGCCGCCGGAAGTAAAAATAATTTCGTCCGGGCGCGCGCCGATTGCTCTGGCAATCTGCTCGCGCGAAGCGCGCAAATTTTCTTTGGCGCGCCTGCCCTCTTCATAAAGCCCTCCGGCATTGCCAAACTCTTCCGTCCAAAAACGCCCCATCGCGTCTTTCACGCGCTGGTCCGTTGGGGTCGTCGCCGCGTAATCCAAATAGATTCTCTTCATTTTTGCATTCTTGTTATCGGACAAATATTATAAGGCCTTTCAAAAAAATTAATCAGCTCAGAAATTTCCAAGTCTTTTTTTATAAGCTTATACCCTCCGCCGATGCCCCGGCGCGCCTCAAGCCACCCTGCGCGCCGAAGCTCCTGCGCCACCTTTTCCATGTAAGCAGTGGGTAAGCCATGCTCTTTTGCCACGCTTTTCGCGTCCAAATAAGCCCTTTCCGCGACTTTCAGGCGCTCAATCAAAATAACCCCATAATCAAACTTTTTCATAAATCGGACACTTATAGTCCGATTTTAGTCATTCCACGAGTGGATTTCAAGTCCCTTTTTCCACAAGCCAAACGCCCTCCGCCAGCCCAAAAGTCCGGCCCAATACTTAAGTGCGATAAATTCTTTTAAAAGCCACGGTAAAAGGCCAGAAAGACGGACGCCGTAAAGCTCCAAAAGCGCGTATCTGCCCCCAAGCGGGATTATAAAGCCGGGGTGGCTCGCGCGGTAGTAGAGAAGCGGTTTTTTGGCAGCCATCCTTTTTATATTTTCCGCGACGCATTTCGCTTCCCTTAAAGCGACGGAGGCGGTCATAGGAAGAGATTTGCCAGTTGCTTCGTCAACAGAGTAAGTAATATCCCCCACCCCGAAAACGTTTTCATGCGGCGCGATTCTCAAATTTTTATCAACCGGCACGCACGAGGCCTTTTCTAATTTCACGCTCTCCAGCGTTTTGACTGATTCGCTTGCTTTTACTCCGGCCGTCCAGATAAGCAAATCGTATGGAACTTTGGAACCGACACCCAAAATGATTTCATTCTGCCGGATTTCTTTTATGGCGCTTTTGAACATAAATTTCACGTCGAGTTTTTCCAGCCGCGCTTTGGCTTTTTTCTGAACCCATGGGCTTGCGCTCCCCAAAAGAGTTTCCGCCGCCTCAACAATCAAACATTCCGCGTAATAGCGCGGCCTGCCGTGAATCCGGGAAAGTTTATCCATATATCCCATAAGCTCTCCGGCCAGCTCGCACCCGGTGAACCCTCCTCCGCCTATCACGATTTTTATGAGCTGGTTTTTCGGAGCTCTGAAAAAAAGCTCGTCAATGGCGTTCCGAAGCCCGAGCGCGTCAAAAAAGTTTTTAAGCGGCAGGGCCTTTTCCGCCATGCCGGGGATGCCGAAATAATTCGTCTCGCTGCCCATCGCAAGCGCCAAAAAATCGTAGCGCAGTTTCCCTGTTTTTCGCAAATTCACAAAATGCTTTTTAAAATCCGCGCCCAAAAATTCGTCTTCTAATACGGAGACATTTATGTCGTCCAAAAAAATATCCTCCAAGGGATAGATGGCGGAAGATTTCAAATCAACAAAATCAATCGGCAGATGGCCGAAGGCTTCCGGCAAATAGGCAGTAGCCACTTCATAAAGATTGGGATAAAAAGTATGGTATCGGCTTTTGTCTACCAGCGTGATATGGAAATTCGGTTCCTCCGCCAGCAATTTCGCCACCCTCGCTCCCCCAAACCCCCCTCCGACAATTATAATTTCATGAATCATAGAAATTGATTAATATCTTCTTTTGTCAAAAGCCTTCTTATATCCGAATGTGTAATCAAGCCATAAGATGGTTTATGACTAAACCCCATATATTCAACTTTCTTTTTCATAAAGCGCACTTTAGCTAATGCGGGAATCAAATCGGTATCGGAGCTGACCAAAATTGCTGTATCATAAAGATTTTCGTAAGCTCCAATCAGTAAATCAACGGCGATTTGAACATCAACCCCTTTTTCGTGATAACCATCGGTTTTAAGCATATGACCAAATTTAACTATCCAGCCGTCTCTTTGAAGTATGCTAGTCAATTTTCTTTGCCCGCGCATCAATTCTTTACTTTTCGGGTTGCCCTGCTCTTCGCGAATAGCTCCTATATAATAATGTTTGAATATTAAAAGCCTTTGGCCTGTCAGAAAGTCAGACAGTTTTTCATAATGAAACGACAATAAATTATTAAGTTTTAACTCCTTGAGACGATGATAGAAATTATTCCCATCAATTAGTATAAAAATTCTTTCTTTCTCATTCATAAGGCTATTTTAGCACAAAACAAAACCCCGCACGATCCGAAGACGGCGCGGGGGTGGTTAATAATCATAGTGTAGCAAAAGTAAAAATTACTGTCAACCCACGCTAGCGGGCTTTGTGGATAACTCAAATCCCTCCCTGCCTACCGGCAGGCAAGCATTTTCCCCCGCCCGCCCGCCGGAAAAATAGTTGCGTAAATCTCATTTCCGTCTCGCACATCGCTCGGGCCAGCGGATTTTTGACGTAGACTAAGTTAATTTGATAAATAGAGCGTAAGCAGGGTAGCCAATACAACAAAACCGCCACCGATAAACGCCGCTTGTATTGTCCGACTATTCCAAAAGGGTTCGAGTTTGGGTGCAAGTTTCTCTTGCTCTTTAACCCGAACTCTTGCGCGACCTTCTTTGTCTTTATTTAACATCTCGCCGCTACTTCCAAATGCGCCAGCCAATTCTTTGTAATGATTCAAAACTTTCTGTTCGATTTTTTTTGCCCTTTTCTTTTCAAAGAAACTTTTTATCAAATTCATACGAATATTTATTGCTGATTATCCTCTATAATTTTCCAATCGTAATAAGATGAGTAGTTTCTATACAAACTACATGAATTAATATCTGATTGAGAAAAGCCAAGATCAGAACACCTTAACTGTGGATTTAGTGTCATTGCATCAAGAACACTTCTCCTAATTGTCTGCGCCATCTTTAACGAACACCCATTATCTGTCTTGAACCTAATGTAATCATTTTGAATATTTTTATACCATAATTTTGCAACTTCGTACGAGTCATCGGCTTTTTGTTTTATTTCATTGTCTTTAGCCAATAAATCTTTTATTTTTATAATAAAATAATCATCCCAATAATCGTTATTTACAATAAAATTTAAAGTCTCTAGGCGAGCATCATAATACCCCTTAGAATAAATTGCTGTTTGTGCGAAAGCCGTATTCAAGCTTATCAAATTATCTTGCTCTATATATAGAACATAATTTCGCCGCGCTTTTTCCTGTAAGGCCTTGGTTTTAAGACTTATCTGATCGTGCATGGCAACCCAGTTATTGTACCAATACTTGAAAGCGGCTAATCCTTTTAAACTGGTTGATGACAATGCATCAGAAAATATTTTAGATATGTCTAGATATGATTTTGACAATATATTATATTCCGTATCGAACGCAATTACCGCATCACTAATTTTTTCGCATGATAGTTGGATGTGCGTTGAGTTTTTGGTACCATCCACCACGTTAATCACATTTATTCCTGATTTTAATTTTGGAATATAGTCTTTTGCTATATTAATAGGTATTGCCAGTTTAATTGTTTCGCCAATTTGAACACCTGAAACGCCCTTGCCGATTTTTTTAGTATTTACGCCAATAACTTGGCCGTATCTATTTACCAATGGTCCGCCACTGTTGCCGGGATGCATTTCTGCTGATGTTTCAAGATAATTTTCTATTCTTCTCGAAATTGTGCCCTCTTTAAAACTAACATCCCCCTCTAAACCAAATGGGTAACCCAAAGCGAATACTTCATCTCCTTGTTGGACATCGTCAGAGTTGCCCAATTCAATCGCAGAAACATTATCTGTGTTGATTTTTAACAAAGCTAAATCTATATTTTCGTCTCTTCCAACCACAACTCCAGAAAATGTTTTGCTGTTAAATAATTTAATTTGAACAGACGAGACGCCACTAATAACGTGGGCATTGGTTAAAATAAATCCGTCAACACTCAAAATCATTCCGCTACCAACACTGTTATTGGTTTCAACATAAACAATAGTAGGTTTGATTTTTCTTATTATTTCAGCGTTAGAAAGTTTTTGTGTGATTTTTGGTGATGAGATAACGAGCGGTGTTTGCGAGGGGCGAGATTTTAATGCCTCAACTTCTTTTCGTAAGGCTTCGATTTCTGCGCTTTGTCCGGTTATTGTTTTGTTTAACTCTTGAATTTGTTTTAGAGCTTCCTCTTGGCCTTTTTTGCTGGCTTCAATTGCTTTCGTTATGGCTTCTCTGGCTTCGTCGGGGACTTTAGATAAGACATCCGACAGAATTGTTTGGTGTTTTGATGTGTTTTCCGCGATTAAATTAAGCAAGTTTTCGACTTTTGTTTCATCTTTAACTTTTTTTGAGGCCTCGGCCGCGAGGGCGATGTTTTCTTCATAGCCGGAAATCGCGGTTTTAACCGCGTTTGAATTTTTATCTCCGGCAACCGCCTCTGCTTCGGCGAGATGCTTTTCGGCGTATTTAAGAGCTTTCTCCGCTTTTTTCTCGGGGTTGAAAGTAAAAAATAGATTTACTTTCTCAAAAGTCGTGACAAAGCCGTAGAAAAAACTGCCAGGCTTAATTCCGGCGTTTTCGGCAGCAGAAACAGAAAGAGGGGCTGTAAAAACAGCCGTCAAAAGTAAAAAGGAGGCAACAAAAACAAGCTTTTTCATTGGCTTAATTATAATACGCGATTTGTTGCTTTTTTTACAACTTTGAGCCGGCGGTCAGATTTGAACTGACGACCTGCTGTTTACAAAACAGCTGCTCTACCGCTGAGCTACGCCGGCGAATTTATAAATCTGAAATTCTGTGTTTCAAGTAAGCTCGGCCAAAACCTGTTTTAAATTGTTTTTCACGATCAATGGCATCTACCTTTTTTCTACAAGCTTCGTAATAAATCAATTCTAGCGGCCTACGATTTTTTGTTGCTTCTACTAACCCTTTTTGGTGTTCTTCAAATCTTCGTTTCAAATTCTCATAAAAACCAATATATAACTTACCGTCTTTTTTACTCTTCAAAACATAAGTATAGTAAAACATATTTTATAGAAAATTTACAAAACCGTTGCCCCCCGCCCGCATCGCTACGCGAAGCGTTGCAGGCGCGGTGCCGTTGAGCTAGGGTGGCAAATTATTTTAATATTTCGTCTGAAGCGCCGTTCCCGTTTTCTGGGTTCCCGTTTCTCTCTTTTATCCCGCGGATTTTGCTGGCCGTGCGGAAAAGCATGCTTTCGGTCTTCAAAACCCAGATTCTCGCCTCGCGCAAACGCTTCTCCAAAAAAGTGAGTGACCTTTCGCGCAAGTGCGAATGCCACGCCTCCGCGGCGTCATCCACGAGCCCATCCATAAACTCGGCAAAGTTGAAAGAAACGAACTCTTCGCGGTTGCGCCGGATAATCATTATTATCCCGCCGACGCTCAAAAGAAAAATTATTAAATAAAACAACATAATACTAATTTACACCTCGTACCTTGTAAATCGCGCGACCTCTATTTTTTCTCCAAAACGCCCGACGGCGCGCTTGATTAATTCTTCAATGCTCGCGCCAGGGTCTTTAACATATGGCTGCCCCATAAGCGACGGGACGTCCTCCGGAGCCACTCCAGCAATGTGCAAAGCCAAATCGTGCGCCAGGGCTTGGAACTCCGCGTTTCTGGCGACAAAATCCGTTTCGCACCGGAGCTCCAACAAAACCCCCACGCGCTTATTTACGTGGATGTAAGAATCAACAACGCCGGCGCCGGTTTTGCGCTCCGTTTTTTTCATGGCCAGCGCTTCGGAAGATTTTTGGAGCAGCGCCATTGCTTTGTCCGCGTCCCCTTCCGCGTCTTCCAACGCCTTTTTACAAAGCGCCACGGAGGCGCCGGTAAGCTCCCTTAGGCGCTTGACTGAATCCGCAGATATGTTCATGATTGTGCTGTTTGTTCTTTTTCTTTCTCTCGGGCTCCAGCCTCGTAAGCCGAGCCAAGGCGAGCCAAAACCAAGGCGATTGCGGCCGAAGAGTTGTCGTTTAACGGTATGAGGTAATTTACGCCCCTCGGGTCGCAATCAACATTGAGCAAAGCCGCAACCGGAATATTTTTTCTTTCGGCTTCCGCCAGAGCAGTTTTTTCCTCGCCCGGGTCAACGATTACCAGCGCCGCGGGGAGAGCCTTGAGCAGTCTTAGCCCTCCGAACATTCTAGCAAGTTTTCTGATTTCCAGCATCTTCATCATTCTTTCTTTCTTGGAATATTTCTCAAATTCGCCGGACGCTTCTTCCGCCTCAAGTTTTGCCAGATATCCCAGCCGGCCCTCAAAAATTTTGAAATTAGTCAATGTCCCGCCAAGCCATCTTTCAAAAACATAGGGCGATTTTGTTTTTTTACCAACACTTTCAATATGCGCCCTGGCCGGGGGTTTTGTGCCGACCCATAAAACCGCCGCGCCGGCCCTGCCAAGCGCCTTCAAAAATTCTTCCGCCTCCTTAATCCTTGACTCGGTTTTAACCAAATCAAAAACCTCCACGTTATTTCTGGTCCCAAAAACAAATTCGGACATCTTGGGATGGCGGCGCGATTTTGTGTATCCTATATGCGCGCCTGCGCCAAAAAGCGCCTCAATTTCGGTATTTTCCGTAATTTCCATAATACAATCAAGTGTATGCGAAAAACGTTGCAAGGGCAAGCGCGGCATGTTAAAATGATTTTTATGAAAACCGATATACATCCGAAATACCACAAAGCAAAAATAGAGTGCGCCTGCGGCGCGGTTTTTCCAGTCGGCTCCGCGAAAGAGAAAATATCCGTTGAAATCTGCTCAAGTTGCCACCCGTTCTACACCGGGAAGGAAAAATTGGTTGACGCGGCCGGCAGAGTGGAAAAATTCAGGGCGAGAGCGGCTAAAAGCGCGCCGAAAAAATCTAAAAAATAACGCATGAACCCCGAACTGCAAAAAAAACTTGGGGATGCCCTCAAGGAATACGATGCCTTGGAAATGGACGTCGCCGAGAGCTTTAAATGGCCCAGAAATAAAGTGGTGAAGTTCGGAGAGCTCTCAAAATTGAAAGTCATGGCTGACGAATACGAAAAAGCGGACGAGGCCGGCAAAAAAGATATTGAAGAACAACTGAAAGGCATGCTGGGTCCGGCGACCGGCGAAGACGGTGAAGAGAGGAACAAAGCCATTTTGGAAATACGCGCCGGCGTCGGCGGAGACGAGGCCGCGCTTTTCGCGTCTGACCTTTTTAACATGTATAAAAATTACGCCCAAAAACGGGGCTGGGGCTTTTCCGTTTTGGACGAGTCAAAAAATGATTTGGGCGGGTACAAAGAAGCGGTCGCCGAGATAAAAGGCAAGAACGTCTATGGCACCCTGCGCTACGAATCCGGCGTGCACAGAATCCAGCGCGTGCCGGCGACCGAAAAATCCGGCAGAATCCACACCTCAACCGCGTCCGTGGCCGTTTTGCCCGCGGCGGAAGAAAAAGAAATAGAAATAAAAGAGTCAGAATTGGAAGTTAGTTTTTCAAGAGCCGGCGGCCCGGGCGGGCAAAACGTGAACAAAGTGGAAACAGCAGTGCGCCTGCTTCATAAGCCGACTGGAATTATAATATCTTCACGAACGGAAAGGTCCCAGCAGGCAAACCGCGAGCGCGCTATGGAGATTTTGCGCGCCAAACTTTTGGATGAAAAATTGAGAAAAGAAGAGGAAGCGCTCCGTAAAGAAAGAAAAGAGCAAATCGGCACAGCCGAGAGAAGCGAAAAAATCCGCACCTACAATTTTCTGCAGGACCGCGTCACCGACCACCGCCTCAAAAAATCCTGGCACAACATCCAAAACATAATGTCCGGCAACATTGACCAGATTACAGAATCGTTCAGAAAATAATTTATCTCTGCGCTAGGCCCTGGAGCAAATCAATCTGCTCTTGATATTTTTTGGCGATTGCCATAACATCGTCGCCGTAGAAGCGATAGGCCTTTTTCTTCCAATTGGAACCGGCCAGATATTTCATCGCCGCGGTCCATTCGGCGTCGTAGTTGCCCGCGCGCGCGCCGTTGTCTTTTAACAGCAAAGCCGCGGCCATAAACGCGTCTTTGGGGTTCCATGGCGAGGACGGGTTGTTTCCGGTGCGCCTGGCGACAGCGTCTTTATAAAGCTGCCAGGTTGTCGGGATAAATTGCGCCGGGCCCATGGCGCCGCCGCAATACCCATACCAGGATTTTTTTGAAACCGGCGTCAGGTCTGGGTCCAAGCCGAGCTCCGAAGTTATTTGCAAAAATGCTTCCCTTTGTTTGGCGCACCTCGCGTGCGATAAATCTATTTTCCAATTTCCCTTGCCTACGTTCTGCCCCAGATTTGATTCTTCGGTAATCAGCCCCAAAAGAAACGCCGGCCGCACGCCCGTGGCTTTTTCCGCTAAATTGGCGTATTCCAAAGCTTTTTCAAACGGGATGGAAGGCGACCCAACCAAAAGGAAAAGCTGGCTTCGGATGCTTGCCGCGTTTTTTTGCTTGTCTTTGAGAATTTTCTGGTATTCTGATTCTTTTCCTTTAGTGTCTTTCAGCAGTTTTTGCTTTTCTTTTTCGTTTTTCTCTAAAACCTTTTTCTGGAGTTCCTGCAAGGCCCGCAACTCCAGCTCTTCCCCTCTCTGCTCTTCCAGTTCGTCCCTGGCTTTTTCTTCTTCTATTTTTAAATTGCTGAATTTCGCGAGCGCCTGCTGCAAAGACACCTGCAGATTGTCAATTGACTGCAATTCTCCGAAGAATTCCGACGCGTTGTCGTAAATCAGTGCGAGCTCCAAAGCGGAAAAATTGTCGTTTTGCCTGACTTTGCGCAAAAATTCCGTAAGCGACTGCCGGGACGCGTTTATCTCGGCAGCCAGCTCTTCAATATTTTTTGATTTTTGATTTATGTCCCCGATTAATTTTTGAATGTTTAAAGTTCTGGTTTTGATTTCCAGCTTAGCTTTGGATATTTCGGCGTTTAGTATATCTATCTCCCGCTTCAGCGAATTTGCTTCCGCCTGCTTGCCCCGGATAAGATTCTGATATTGGTCTATTTGCGCTTCGTATTCGCGGAGCTGCGCTTCCAGCTCCGTCCGGCGCGAATTAACCAGCGCCGGGTCAACCCCGTTAGAGGCAATGCCTCTAACGGGGTCAATCTGGGCGTTGGCAAAAGACACGGCCAGCGAAAAAACGCTTATTAAATTTATTAGATTACTCATTTTTTAGAGCGGCCTTGCTTTCCCCGCCCTCTTCGGCTTCGGCTTTGGGCTTTTTGCTCAAAACCTCAATGGACTCTAAAGGCGGCTCTTCCGCCACAGCGGTTTCAGCCGCTTTTAGCTCCTTCTCTGTCCTCGGGGCTTCAACCACGGCAACGGTTTCCGACTCGGCGTCCAATAAGGAAACGCCTGCCGGAATTTTTAAATCGCTTATTAAAATAGAATCTCCTATGGTTTTGATGGCGGATATGTAAACGGAAATTGAGTGAGGCAGGTTCTTCGGCAAGGCCTCAATTTTAAGCGAGTGCAGAACCTTAATCAAAATTCCACCGGCGTTCACGGCTTCCGACTCTCCGGAAAATTCCAAAGGCACGTCAACACGGATTTTCTTATGCATATCCACCGCGTAAAAATCCGCGTGGACGGGTTTGTCTTTCAAAGGATCAACTGCAACGTCGTGTATCAGTACGTTTCTTTTCTGCCCGCCTAAAACCAGCTCAATAACGGTGGACTCTCCAGCCGATTGCCAAAGCTTGTTGAAATCCGACTCTTTTACCGAGATCGGCTCCGCCGCCTTGCCACCGCTATAGACCACCGCGGGCAAAAAACCCTTGCTGCGCAAGGTTTTTACTTGTTTGCCTAAAATATCGCGCTTTTCCGCGATTATTGACTGCATAAAGCATATGCTACACCCGAATTGGCTATTTTACAAGATTAGGAGGTTCTTTGCCGGAAAGGGCCGCGATTATGTTTTCAGCCGCGAGTTCGGCCATTTTGGCGCGGGTTTCTTCGGTGGCCGAGGCAATGTGCGGAGTTAAAATTATATTTTCCAATTTTAAAAGCTCTGGTTCTATGGCGGGCTCGTTTTCAAAAACGTCCAAAGCCGCTCCTTTGATAATTCCGTTTTTCAAGGCCTCGGCGAGCGCTTTCTCGTCCACCACCGGGCCGCGGGAAGTATTAATTAAATAAGCGGTGGGTTTCATAAGCTTCAAGCGCTCGGCGTTTATCAGATGGCGTGTCTGGGATAAAAGTGGCACATGAATAGAAACAAAATCCGCTTCTTTCAAAACCTCTTCCGGGGTTGCGCGAAACTCCGCTCCAATCTCTTTTTCAAAATCCTCGTTTCGTTTGACGTCGTAATAAATCACGCGGGCGTCAAATCCTTTGGCCGCGTGATGCACCACGCGCGAGCCGATCCGCCCAAGCCCTAAAATTCCCACTACTTTTTGCGACAAGTCCGTGCCCAAGAGCATCATCGGCTCCCAGCCGTGGTATTTCCCGGCGCGCGCGAATCTGTCCCCTTCCGAAACCCGATGCGCTATCGCGAGCATCAAGGCAAAAGTATGCTCGGCGACAGTGTCAGTAAGAACTCCCGGGGTATTGGCGACCATAATCCCGGCTTTCTTTGCGGCCGCGACATCAACATTATCAAACCCCACGGCCATATTCGCAAAAATTTTCACTCCGGCAGCCGCTTCAAAAACCTCCGCGTCCAGCTTGTCCGTCAAAAGCGCCAAAACCGCATCCGGCTTAACTTGCTTAACTTGCTTAATCAACTCATCTTTAGTAAGAACCCTGTCTTCAGGATTTACTTCCACTTCATATCCGGCGTTCTGGAGTTTTTTAATCCCCGCCTCTAGAATCTTTCTGGTTACAAAAATCTTGGGCATATTTCACATTATACTCAAAAAAGGACGTAATGGCTATCCTCAAATTATTTTATTCAACTTTCAGCGATCGTTGAAAGTTATACCAATGAACTTGCCCGCGCTAATTCACACCCAATTTAAAATGCAACCGCAAATCGGCATCGTGACTCATATCAGAAACTTCCAAAAGACGAACATGGCTGCGGATTTCAAAAAACTCCATCAGAAAATCAATGGCGTCGCCGCATTCGTACGGAAAAACCCAAACGCTTTTTTGGAGCTCAAAAAACCCTAGTTTTTTGAGCTCCCATCTAAGAGCGTTTCTTGCTTTCTTTTTCTTCTCGGGAATATCAAATATTACAATCCGCCATTTCTTGTCCCACCTAGCCGGTACAGCTATTTTGATATTTTCGGGATTATATCTTAAGGCATGTAACTCTCCCAATTTTGTCAGAACAACCGTAACCGTTCCATCTTTTTCTTCTTTCAAATCCACGAGTCGCTTATATTTAAACTCCTTAATAATTCTTCGAAGCGTTGTCCGTCCTATTTCTTTCCAGGCCTTTGGCAAACTTTTCCAAATCCTGGCGTGCACGCGCGGCGAGGGAGAAAACCCCAAGGTTAAACCCGCCGCAAGGAGTAACACCACTCGTTGTTTTATCGGACTATACAGATACTTTGCCATTGGTTCAACTTTACGCGATCGCGAAAAGTTAGTCAACTAAATAACCAACTTCATCCTTGCCGACCTACATCCTGTTAGCCGAGCTGAACAATTCTATTTTTTCAACGGCTTTTTGTTTTATGGCTTCGACCACGGGCTCCAAAATTTTATACGGTGCGTATTCGGCTTCGCCTTTTTTGTGCAAAGATTTTTCAAGTTCCTCGCGAAATTCGGCGCGAAGTTCGGTGGAAATGTGGATGTTGGAAATCCCGGCCGAAATCGCGGTCTTGATATCCTCGTCCGGAATGCCCGAACCCGCGTGTAAAACGAGCGCCACTTCAGGCGAAACAACAGCGCGGATTTTTTTTATGCGTTCGACATCCAGCTTCGGTTCATCCAGAGTAATCCCGTGAACATTCCCGACTGCAATCGCCAATCTATCCACGCCGGTTTTTTTGACAAAATCCGCCGCCTCTTCGGGGTCAGTATAATCTTCCGGCCTTATCTCAATTTTTTTCTTTTCTATTTTTGACTCGCCGCGAAGATAGCCCAATTCTCCTTCCGCGGAAATTTCAGAAGATTTGTCGCGCGCATATTTTACCACCTCTGTAGTCCCGCGGACATTTTCTTCAAAAGAGAGGGCCGAGAGGTCAATGTGCACGGAGTCATATCCGGCGTCCATCGCTTGTTTGGCGGCCTCAACCGACTTAGTGTGGTCGGCGTTCAAAAAAATCGGAAGCCCGGAAGATTCGCGAAAGGCTTTAACCATTGAGACCGCCTCGGGAAGCCCGACAAAATTTCTCTCCCCTTCTGAAGTCCCCACCAAAACCGGGCTTTTGGTCTCGCGCGCGGCCTCGACCACGGCTTTCAAAATTTCCAAATTGGAAAAATTAAAATGTGGGACGGCCCATTTTTCGCTGGAAGCTTGAGCTAGAATTTCTTTAAGACTCATATCCTCTTTGGTTCGTAATCTTTCGGGGCCTTGGCGAGATATTCTTCAAGTTTTTCGCGCGTCAAAAGCCCTTCCCGCGCCCCGACATACTGCACCACCGACATGGAATTTACGGGCGCCCACAACAACGCCTCCGGAACGCTTTTACCCAAACATAAAGCCGCCACGAAAGTGGAAGAAAACGCATCGCCCGCGCCGGTTCTCTCGTAGGGCGGTTTGGGGTCGGGATAAGGCGGCATAAACCACGCTTCCTTCCCGTCTGAAGCGTAAGCGCCTTTTGGCCCATCGGTCACAACCACAATTTTGGGGCCTAATTTGTGAAGCCAGTCCATAAGTTTTTTTATGTCTTCTTCCGAAGTCCCTAAAATTCTCTGCGCTTCCTCTCTATTGCAGATAAAAACATCGGAGCGCCGATAAATCCCGGCGAGCTTTTCTTTCCCCATTTTCATCTGAAAAGTGCCGGGCTGGAAGGCAAACTTGATTTGGGAATGTATATTTAAATAATTTTCGATATCTTTGTGAAATTCTTCCGAATTGCCGGCAAGAGAAGAGCAATAAACCCACTTGGGCTCATTGATATCCGGCAGTTCATAAGGAAAACTTTCGTGCTTTATCAGAATCGTCCGGTCGTCTTCATACCACAAAACATAATGGTAGTTGGTCTTAATGCCTTTGTGAACTTTTATAAAATTCGTCGCCACCTTCTCTTTTTTGAGTGCGTCAAGACACTCTTTGCCGAAGTAATCGTCTCCGATATTTGAAACCAAAGCGCTTTTGAGTCCCAATCGCGAGGCCGCCACCGCGGCGTTGGCGCTGTTCCCCACCGCCGGCACGACGTAGACCTCGTCATAGGGAATTTTGTCGGCAAAGCGCAGGCAAAGCTCCCGCGCTCCCTTGTCTATGTCCAGATGCGCCGCCCCTCCTTCTTTAAGGTCAATGAAGGCGTCCGTTACCGTATCACCGATGGCGATGAAATCATATTCGCGAAATTTCTCCATTGTTTAATTATACCCAACCCGCGCCGGTCTTCCAGCGCGGGTTGGGGTTATTTTTTAAAGTATTACAGGCCACCACCGCTCGGAGCCGCCACAATACTAATTTCAGGGAACAATACTAAACGGCGCGTCGCTGCGGTCAAAATCGCTTGGCTTGGAAGCATCCGCTATCGTGATCTGATATTGCCCCGGCGGAACGTTCTTGGGAATCGTCCACTCAAAAAGCCCGTCGTTGTCGGTATTGCTGTTGATGATGAGAGTATAAGAAGGGTTCTCAAGAGAAATGCTCACCTTCTTTGATTTGCTGGTTGAGGTCCACTTGATTTTGTGAGTGCTTTTCTGCTTCCAGCTTTCGCCTCCGTTGGGAGATGTCACATTAAAAGAAGATTGTTGAGTTGGTTGCGAAGCAACCGTCACCGTAACACCGTCCGACCTAGAACCCCCGGATCCGGTGCACGTTAAACTAAATCTATTTGTGCCACCATTGGTCAATGGAGCGATGGTTTGGGAGCCGCTTATGGCTTTCGCACCCGACCAAGAAGAATGTCCTTCCCCGTTGCAAGAGGTAGCGTTGCTGGAAGTCCAGGAAAGAGCGAGAGAGGTATTATATGGAATAGTTATCGGACCGTCCGAACCGTTGCCCTTAAGATCAACGCTGGGCAGTGGTACGGACGTTACCGTAACGCTGTCGGAAGCCGAGGCCTGGCTTGTTTTACAAGTTAATCCAAACCGCACCGTTCCGCTGAATGGGCCGATATTCTGGGAGCCGCTCGCCGGCTTGGCGCCGGACCAAAGAGCGGGCACTTCAGGCGATGCCGCGCAAGAATCGCTGTTGCTGGAGGTCCAGGAAATACCAAGATGAGAGCCCTGCTGGATAGTTATGTCGCCGTCCTGGTCGTTGGCTTTTATGTCAACGCTGGGGCGGGGCCTGACTATCGTGGTAAATTGCTTGGAGGACTGTTTCTGGCCGTCACTCAAAGTAATGGTGTAGGCATAGCTTCCCGGAGTGGCAAAAGAGCCTTTGAGTTCGGCGCTACCCATGTTAGTTGCGCTTTTTTGGAGCGTGAAATTTGGGGGGAGCGGACCGGGCGAACCGGCATCGAGGCGCCATGTATAATCCGGAGGATATCCGCCGCTCCCACGGAGAGTAAAATTGTAGCTTCCGCCCACGGTATATGGGCCGGATAAGTTGGGGGAAGAAATTTGGGGCGTGCCCGCTCCTACGCCCACGAAAAATTGAAAAACGATATCGGCTACTCCGTCGCTCTTGCAATCCCAGGCAGCTGCGCCGATACGATATATTTGCTCCGCCCGCCAGCTGTGCGAAGCGTTGAATGTCCAGCCCTTTTGGTTTTGCCCGGGATTGAGGCAAAGTTCAGATTCGCTTGCAACTTCTCTCTCGCCGTCCCAGTAGGTCACAGAGTCGTCCCCCCATTCAACAAACCATGCCAAATCGTCGTTATCCGCATCGCTTGCGGTAAAAGTAAATGAAGCGCTTTCCTCGGCAGGGGTCTTGCCGGAAGGAAGTACGGGCTGGCTTATGACCGGTTTGGCGTTTCCTTCCGCCAAGCCAAAACTAAATTTCCCGGAACGGTTCGCCACAAACAAAACGCCGGCCGTAATGCCGGCAACTAACCCTAAAACAAGCCAGGCGTGCCAGGCCTTGATGTGAGTCCTGCCGATGACCAAAAATTCCTTTTGAAATGCCTTAAGGCCCTTTTGGGCTAATTCTTCTTTGTGATTTTCCATGATTTTAGATTAGCATATAACACACATTCTCAAAGAGTTTTATCCACAGGGTGCAGGAGTTTTAAAATTTTGATGGGCGATTTTCTTTGAAAAATTCCCAAATCTGGTCAGCCGAAATATCATATGACACTGGATAGATGCCAAGCAATTTTGACTCAAAACCGCTCGGCCAGGCATGACCCATTCCTCCCACTTTCACAAACACTACCTCTGCACCTTCTTTGCAATTAGAGTACGTAGTATAAGAAACCTTCTCGTTTAATTTGGATTTTTTGGGATCAGCCGCGCATCCGTTGATTGATAGCCACCTATTTACCACCTGGTCAGGGGCCATACGCGTGTAGCCCACGTTGCGGCAAAACGAATTGGACGGCTCGCCGCCGTTATAAGGATTGCAAGTATCGGCCGTGCCGTGGATGTCCATTACCGGAATCGACCGCGAGGGGCTGCAGCTAGATTCTATCCCCGCCGGCGCCACCGTGGCAATTGCCGCGATTTTATCCGCCAGCTCACAGCCAAGACGATTAACCATCAATCCACCGTTTGAAATTCCTGTGGCGTAGATGCGTTTACTGTCCACATTAAAATTCTTTTTGATATCACTGATCATGGCAGATATAAAGCCAACGTCATCGGCATTGCCGCAACATTCTCCCATATCCCATTTCCCGCCGTTCCAGCTGGCGCGCAGTTCGCCAAATTTCACCTCGCCTGTCCCTTCCGGAATAACCAAGATAAAACCGAATTTATCTGCAGTTTTGTCCATCTTGTCCAAATACGCGGACCTCGCATTGCCTCCGCCGCCATGAACGTAAATCACTGCCGATGCCGGGGACCTGCTATCGTATTGCGGTGGCACGTGAACTTTGTAGGTTCGTGTTAGCCCGTCATGCTCCAAGGAAAATTCGTAATCGCCAGGGCCAAGAGTTGATGGAGACAATACCTCACCAGAAATTGCATGCTTCTTGAAAAATTCCCAAATGACTTCATTGGCATTGATGTCTTGGCTTGTTTTTCCTATAACCTTTTCGCCAAAATACTGGAATCCTTGCGGCCAGGTATGCCCGCCGCCATTGACTCTGTAGTGCGCTACCCCGGCTTTGCATCCTTGATAAGTAAACATGGTCACTGTAGTGCCGTCAGCTGTATCGGTATCCGGCAAATTCTCAATCTGAATAGGCGCTCCTTTGGCGCATCCGTTTATTGAGCCCCATTTGGCGATGGTGTCCGTAATTGAATACATTATTCCTCTGTCCTCCATGAGCGGAGACGCGGATTCGCCACCCTGATAAGGCCATAATGGATCTTCCGTGCCGTGGATTTGAAGCATTGGGATCGGCCGTTTCGGCGCGCAAGACGCAACGGCAGGAAATTGATAGCCGCCGCCCACCGGAGCAATCGCCGCAATTCTGTCTGAAAGTTCGCACGCCAATCGATAACTCATCGCGCCTCCGTTAGAGATACCTGTTGCATATACCCGCGAAGAGTCAACATTAACTGCTTTTTCAAGATCATCAAGAAGGGTTCTGAAATAGCCGACATCGTCTATATTCTCCTCGCAGGCCTTGGCGCTTATACAGGCGTACCCGTCTTTGCCCCCTCCCGCATTCCAGCCCCGAACATTTTTTAGACGAAAGCCGGTTCCGTTTGGATAAACAACAATAAATCCTTCTCGGTCAGCTAATTTGTCAAGGCACTTTGAATTGCTAACATCGCCATTAGGGCAGGTTAATTTTTTCTGCGCCTCGCTATTACCCCCTCCGCCATGAATAGCCAAAACAACTGGAGTGAACTTGGAGCCATCATAACCTGTAGGGACATGCAGGTCATAGGGACGGTCTTTCCAGCCCGGGACTTCTCTGGTGTAGTCGCCCGGCCCCAGAATAAACGTTGATGGCGTTGGGGTTGTGGTCTGGGATGCTTCTTGCGACGGCGACCCCTTGCGCGCTTTTCTGACAACGCCAGCAACAAACATTAACCCGACCACTATCAAGACGATAAATATCAATTTCAACCTCCCTTTTTGCATAAATAATTCATATTAATTTTCTCAACCGGTATTGCCCATAGCGCTAAGAGGCTTTAAGACGTCAAAGCGACTCACTACCCCAACAACTTTTCTTTCATTGTCAATTACGGGGATGGGATTGACTCTGTGATGGTCGCGGAAAGCCGCGACTGCGTCCTCGTAGCTCGCGTCCTCCGGCAGAGTCAGCGGGTCATCATTCATCACGTCTTTGACTTTCAAAGCCGCGATGTCTTTAAAGTCATTTTTGAAGTGAGATTTGTCTTTGCCGTAAACGCCCATATTCTGAATAATTTTCTGAAAAGTCGGCAGATGGATTGCCGAACCCTTTGAAATGAGGTCATACTCCGTAAGAATGCCAACGAGCTTCCCTCCATCGTCCACCACCGGCACTCCGTCAAAGCCGTGCTTAGCCAAAAGCTCCGCCGCTTCCATCAAAGGCGTCTCCGGCCGGACGCTTATAACTTTCGCGGTCATAATGTCTTTAATAGTTGTCATTTACTATTTATTTTCAATCAGTGTGTAATGCTCGTCAATGCCTTGACAAGATAACCACCTATATGCTATGCTCCCTTTTGAATTAACCGCTGAACTTTAAGTAAGCGGCACGGATATCCCGAACGTATTCGGGAGGGAAGTTTGAAAATTTCAAAGGAGGGCTATGGTTATGAAATTAATGGTTCTTTTGCTGGCGCTAGTTTTATCAATCTGGGGCACAGCAGAAGCCCAAACAATTTCGGGCTTTCTGCTGGATGATGAGGGAAAGCCGCTCCCATCTGCGGAGTGGCCCTACTCCTCGCTATATCTATTGCGTAAAAACCCGCTTTCCGCGCAGCTTGAATACGTCTCCAGCACGGATTGCTGGGGGACTGGCCAGGGCTGCGTTGATAAAAACGGCCGGTTCGAATTCTCCGCCAAATATGACGGAAAGGGGTTCGAGAACGGACAATACATCGGCGAGCTCTGGGCAAACGACTATCTGCTCAAGAGAAAGGAGTTCGACTTATTTGGCTTTGACATCTATCTGGGGGTGGTCCAGCTAGATCCGCAGCCTGTCCGGATTGAATTCGAGGATTTACCTACAGCATTTTCCGACACTTTCGAGTGGTCCTACCATCTGACAAATCTTAGCGAAAAGGCCTTGAAGCTGGAAGTCTTGTCGGAGATCAGCGCTCCTGGCGAGACCATTTCTTGGGTGAACTTCCCCCTGAAAACCGTGAAGGCGAACCTGAAATCCGGTCAGACCAGCGCATGGGCTGGAAAATTTAAGATACCCGATCCTCTGCCTGACGGATACTCTTTCTGTGTAAGCATCGCGGTCAGAGAGAGAGGAAACCCTTTCCGGGTATATGCCCAAAACGGATTTTGCGCGCTGAAGGAATAGTGTTTGTTCTTAACCCCCATGGCTGGTGAATATCACCGGCCATGGGGAATTTTTATTCTTATTTTCTTTTTAAAACTTTTTTAACCGCCTCTTTAATGTGTAAAACCCCCATGCCGAAATGCTCTATGAGTTCGTTCGGCTCGCCGGACTCTCCGAAGCGGTTTTGGACGCCGACGAACTCCATCGGCACGGGATAATTTTTCGCCAAAACTTCGGCGACCGCAGAGCCCATTCCACCCGCCACTTGATGCTCCTCAACTGTCACCACCGCGCCCGCGTCTCTGGCGGCTTGAATAATTGTTTTTTCGTCCATCGGCTTTATGGTGTGGTTATTTATTACTCTGACCCTAATCCCTTCTTTTTCCAACTCCGCCGCAGCTAAAATAGCATTGTGAACAAGCGGGCCGCAAGCGATAATACTCACGTCCAACTTCCCGCCGGAATCGAAGAACGTTTCAGCCCGACCCACCTCAAACGGCGTATCTGGTGTAGTAAAAACCGGCGTCTTTTCACGCGCGAAACGGAGATAAACCGGCCCGTTGACGCTAACAGCGGCCATTGTAGCTTTTTTTGCTTCGTGCGCGTCGCACGGATTAATAACCGCCATATTCGGAATCGGCCGCATGAGAGCGATGTCTTCAATGGCCTGGTGCGTGGCGCCGTCAGGACCCACGGAAACACCGGCATGGGATCCGGCAATTTTCACAGGAACATCATTATAGCAAATCGTAGTCCGAATCTGCTCCCAGTTTCTTCCTGGAGAAAACATCGCATAAGAAGACATAAACGGAATCTTGCCATAGTTCGCCAGTCCGGCGGCGACCGTCGCCATGTTCTGCTCGGCTACGCCCATTTCAATAAATCTTTGCGGGAATTTCTTTGCGAACAAGTGCATCTGGGTTGATTCGGTAAGGTCGGCGCAGAGCGCGACGATTTTTTCATTTGCTTCGCCGGCGGCCAAAAGTCCTTCGCCGTAACCCTTTCTGGTCGGCGCTTGTTCAATGGATTTTATATCCAGCGCATTGGGGACTAATTTTACTTTCGGATTTATGGGCATATTATCGTGTTAAATCATAACAATAACGCCCCGCGAGACCCTTGCAAGAAAGACGATCATTAAACTTTATATTGTCTGCGCCGCACTGACTTTTATCGGAATCGTTGGTTAAAGCAACATTATCATAATTTTCCAAATCTGCGCCTAGATGATAAAGATCATTGGGGCATAGAAAATAATAATATTGAGATTGGGTTTCCGGATCTTTTGGTATAAAAGGTATAAATTCCGTTGCAAGAGGTCCAAGCTGTTTAGGATAGCTGCCGTTTGTGTCAAAATAAAGTTCAAGCGCCAGCTGGAGCTGTTTAAGATCAGCTACTCGCCTGGCATCACGACTTACTACTCTAGCCTTCTCAATATCTGCGTCACGTTCGCTCTGTTTTGAAATATCCTGATCAATAGATGGCAACAAAAGCCAAAATTTAAGTGACGGAGGAATTTCATTTTTAGTCAGCGCCTGCTGAAGGCTCACTGGAACGCCCGCAGGATAGGCAAAATACGCGCCTAATTTTGCAAGTTGAAGCGGCGCGAGCTCCCTTAACGGTATCTTTACTATGTCTTCGCTTTTCGCTGGCCAGCCGATGCTTCTCGCGACTCCCGCTGGCACCTCAACTGTGGGCGACTCGGAGCCCCGCACCAGATAAGGATTCCACAGAGATTGGCCCAGGCTTGCGGAATTTTCTCCGGAGCATTCCGCAAATTCACAATTAGGACCTATGCGGCCTACGTAGGAGCCGTCGGGGCATTGCTTGGCCTCTTGAGTACAAGCGACGCCATTCTTACCATCGCCATCAATATTTCCAAGATACGGCTTGATATCACCCGCGTAATACCAATAAGCGCTGCCAGAAAACAAAATTATGCCAGCAATGATTAACCAGATAACCGATATTCCTTGTGCTTTCGAATTTAAAGGCATATTCTAAAAAATCAAAAAGTCCGTTCAATAATTTGGTTGGACACGCATCGACCTTCGGGGTCAGAAGGAACGACTTCTCTCCATCCTCCGATTACCTGTCTAACATAGGACTGGTCCTCTGGACACTGCGCGTTCGGTTTTATTTCATCCTTGTAATACCAATAGGCGCTTCCGGCGATTAAAATCACGCCCGCAATAATCAACCATAAAATGACCAGCCCTTGCGCTTTGGGATTTAAGAACATTACGCCAAGGCCTTTTTAGCGCCGAGCACCAAGACGCCTACAATGAGCGCATTCCAATACCAAGTCATCCCCGAGACGCTCCAAAATTCCCCGCCCTGCCAGTAGGCAAGAAGTCCGCCGAGATACATGAGCACGGCAACTATCCACAGCACCATGCTCAATTTTTTCATCGCGTCCATAAACTTAGAAATTTAATCCAATAATTTGACCTTTGATTTTTGAATTTTCACTGGTGTTCGCTCTTAATTTTGCCACCAAAAGTCCTCCCTATAAAAATTCCGATTATCAACATAGCAGATCCTATGATAAGCGCCTCTGTGGAAAGCAAACTTGTTTTTGGTTCTGGTGACCCGACTTCTTCTCTATCCTCCACCGGCATGGGAGTTGTTGCTTCCCCAGTAAGGATAGCTAAATCCTCTGAAGCATATTTCAAAAGTCTAGTCCTATTACAACTACCGATTCCGCGTGTGCAAATATTCGTGCTTAACGGATTTCCGGAGGCATATACTAAATAAGTTTCACCCTCTTTAAGATGAACGTCACAAAAGCCATAGCCAAGACCACCGGATACATCTACCCTTATATCAACTGTTTTTTCCAAATTCCCCTTGTATGTCCTGTTTACTTCGAATCTTACCGAAGGTCCGCCTTCCGGTGTTCCAACGGGCTCTATTTTAACAATTTGAGTTATCTCGCCAACGAAAACAGCAGAGGATTGTTCAAAGTCCTCAACAAAAGACTTCGATTGTTCGCATTGATAGGCGAAGGCCGACAACGGTCGCCCTAGCGAATACAAACTCAAAAACACTACGATGATCACTGGGAAGATTTTTTGGATTTTACTCGTCATAAAGTAATTTCTATCAACAATCAGCCAAACTACTGAAATACCCTTATTCATGTTCGCTCTTTATTTTACCGCCCAGCGTACGGAGCTCCGCTAAAAACTTCGCGGCCTGTTCTTTATTTGGCGGGACGCCGTGCCACTCATAATCAAACTCTATTTCTTTTATTCCTTTTCCGGGAATATTGTGCGAAACAATAACTGTCGGCTTTTCATAAATCGCCTTCGCTTCCTCAACTGCGTTCACAATTTCCTCAAAATCATGCCCGTTGATTTCCAGAACGTGCCAGCCAAAGGATTCGTATTTGTCTCGCAGCGGCTCCAGCGGCATTATATCTTCGGTCATCCCATCAATCTGAATATTATTGCGGTCAATAAGCCCGATAAGATTATTTAATTTATATTTCCCGGCAAACATTGCCGACTCCCAAGTGTTTCCAGCATCCTGCTCGCCGTCAGACATAAAACAGTACACTTTAAACTTGCGCTTGTCCATTTTCGCGGCGTAAGCGTACCCGGCCGCCTGCCCCAACCCGCTCCCCAACGGACCCGAGGTCGTCTCAACGCCCGGCAAAGCGGTGCGATGCGGATGCCCCTGAAGGCGTGTCCCAAATTTTCTTAAGGTTTTAAGTTCTTCCAGCGGAAAATATCCCGCGTGAGCCATCGCGGCGTATCTCACCGGGCAGATGTGGCCGTTGGAAAGTATCAAACGATCGCGCTCCTCCCACTCCGGGTTTTTCGGGTCGTGGTTTAAAATATGAAAATAAAAAGCGGTAAAAACATCCGTCATTCCCAAAGGCCCGGCCGTATGCCCGCTCCCCGCCTCAACAAGCATTTCAATAATGGACTGCCTTACGGCATTCGCTTTTTCTTCTAAAAATTTAATTTTATCTTCATGTAGATGCGGCATTATTTAATTATACTATAATTTTTTGTAATCATCTTTGCTTTTTTAATAAAAATATCTACGATATCAATTTCTCCTCTCCATAAAACAAATAAAATCCGCCATTTGCCAACGCGGATTCTGTAGCCGGAAGTTGTGCCACTTAATTTTTTAGTATGCGCTGGCAATTTTCCGTTTCTTAAAACTTCTATAGCGGCTTTAATTTTTTGTTGTTCTTCTTTGCCTGCCGATTTAAACCCGTCAGTAGCCCGCGGCCTAATAAATATCTCGGCCATGAAGATATTTTAGAATTTGCCGTTATATTTTACACGCCGCTGGTTTTTTGGATCGCGCAATGCCTCATTTAACCGCACGGAGTCCTCCATTTCATCGCGCAATTCTGCCCATGCTTGATAGGTTTTCCAATCTAAAACAACATATCGCGGATTACCGTGTTCTTTAATCACGGCCGGTTTACTGCTTTTTATCGCTTTTGAAATAGCTTGTGTGGTCATATATTTATAATACAGCTATACTATCCAAAAATCAACTACAACCTCTAATATTCCTAACAAAATCAAAATTATGACAATGGTTATAACAACGATTCGTAGCTTATCCTCGCGATCTTTGAATGCTTCGAATGTTTTGAATGCTTCGAATGTTAAGTATCTACCAGATTCCCAAACTTTCTTTCGCCCCTTAAAAATTAAGAAAAGCCAAAGGAAAAAATTCACTCCTGGCACCAAAAGAAGTAAAGTATAGAGCCATTGTTTGTGACCTATAGTCCAAATTATTGTTCCTAGAGCAACTTCTGGAGACCAGTGTTCGATATATTGCTTTTGTTCACTATTTAATTCTGCCATAATAATGTTATTCATTTTTTAATTCTGTAACAGCTTTTTTAATATTTTTTGACTCAAATAAATACTTTCCGGCGACGAGCAGATTCGCGCCTTCGCGAACGCATCTGGCGGCGACTCTTTTATTTACTCCGCCGTCAATTTCTATTATACAACTTTTGCAAAGCGATCGGATGTGGCCGAGTTTGTGGAGAATACCTTCGTTGAATTCCCCCTCATCAAACGGTTGCCCTGACATCCCGGGGGAAACCGCCAAAAGCTGTAAAATTTCAACCTTGTCCAAATACGGGAAAAGTTTAAGCCATGAAGTCTCCGGGCGAATCGCAATCCCTGCTTCTTTTTTTACGCCGTGAATTTTATCTATTAAGAAAGCGTGTTCTCTGGTCGCCTCCTGATGAAAAATAACCCGAGAGATTGGTTTTATCAGCCACTCTTCAATTTCTTTTTCTGGTTTATCAATCATCAAATGAACCTCTAATTTAAGTTTGGTTTTAAACCCCACCAAACCTTTCGGCTCATGCCAGCTGACATGTTTTGTAAAAACTCCGTCCGACACGTCCAAATGCGCCCATTTGGCGTATGGTTCAATTTTTTTAATCCGCTTTTTTAGCTCTTCAAAATCAGAAACATTGATTGATGGTATTATTTCAACCATTATTGTCAATTTTAGCAATTCTTCTTTCGTGCCGTCCACCTTCAAAGCCAGTCTCCAGCCATAATTTCACCGCTTTCTTGGCAAGCTCGTCATCAATAAACCGCGCGCCCAACGCCAAAATATTGGCGTTATTATGTTTGCGCGACAGTCCCACGATTTCCAGAAGTCCTCCGTAGTATACCGCGGCCCGCGCGCCTCTGACACGATTCGCGCACATTGCCTCACCATGCCCGGATCCTCCAATGATAATCCCCCAACTTTCAGGGTCAGCGGCAACGGCTCTTGCCACCAGGAATATAAAATCCGGATAATCATCCTCCGGCTCGTATTTAAACGCGCCTTTATCCTCAATCTCGTAACCCAAACCCGAAAGGAACTTTTTTAAAGTTTCTTTCAATTCATACCCCGCGTGATCCGCCCCGATATAGATTTTCATATGCTCTCTGCCACTCTCCTCACATGCTCCACCAATGTCGCTGTGTATCCGGCTTCGTTGTCGTACCAAGAGAAAACTTTGGCAAGGTCGCCATCTAAAACCTGCGTGAGAGACAAATCCACAATCGCGCCGTATGGCTCGCCGACTATGTCGGTGACGACAATCGGGTCTTCGGTGACTTTCAAAACATGCGCCCAGCGGGGCTTCGCGGCTTCTTTTTTGAAAAGTTCATTTACCTCTTCGCGCATGGTTTTTTTCTCAACTATCGCGGTGGTTACGCTGATTGATCCCGTAATCACGGGAACGCGGATAGATTCCGCCTGGAATTTTCCTTCAAGCTCCGGAATGGATTGAATCACCGCTTCCGCCGCGCCGGTTGTTGAAGGCACAATGTTCAAAGCGGCAGCCCTTCCACTTCGCGGATCTTTCATATCCGGCCCATCCACCAGCTTTTGCGTGGCAGTATATCCGTGGATAGTCGTCATTACCGCTTTTTTAATCCCGAAATTTTCCAGAAGAATTTTCAAAATCGGAGCTACGGAATTTGTCGTGCAGGAAGCGTTGCAGGTCAAATGATGTCCCTTCGCAAAAAGTTCGTCATTTACGCCAACCAGCGCTGTCACCACATCTCCAGTCGCCGGAGCAGTTATTACCACACGTTTAGCTCCAGCATCCAAATGGACTTTCGCTTTTCCTCCGTCCGTAAAAAGGCCAGTGGATTCTACTACAACGTCAACGCCCAATTTTTTCCACGGAAGTTTTGCTGGGTCTTTTTCCGCCAGAAATTTAACGCCTTTTGGCTCTTTTAGAAAACGCCCGTAAGCCGAATCGTATTTGAGCAAATAGCGAAGCGTTTTCTCGTCCGCCAGGTCATTTACAGCAACAATATCAATGTCTTGATTGCCGAACGCAACTCTAAAAAACGACCTCCCAATCCTCCCAAATCCATTTATCGCGATTTTCGCCATATGTAATTACATTTTACCAATAAAACTCTTGATGTATAAAGAAATTGCCACACCTACATATTTATATCATAATAAAGTTTACTAAAAAGTCCAATTAACACTTCTAGAGCATCAGGAGGTCATCCTGCAGCATAGGGGGCATTTTTCGTGACCACATGCCACTTAGCTGTCCGACAGCTAAGTGGCTAATTTTCTAGTAATATTTTTTCCAGTTCTTTATGCAGTTGTTTCCGCTCTAAAATATCTCTTAGCGAACTTTCAGCAAATTCTTTATACTCGACGGGCTTCTTAAATTGCTTCAATATAATATCTTTAGCGCACATACCGCTATTGTCATCGAGACATTCTCCCCAACTTGATCGTGATGATCTGTCATTAATATGATGAACGCGGTTATTCAAATTAACATATGCGCTGGCATGTAAAAGATATTCATTAGAATCTATGTGCGTCGCCTTAAATTTACCTTGAAAAAGCACGCCGCTTCTTTTATATTTAATATTGAAATATTGAGTATAACCACCACTCAATCGTTTCATAAACTCACTAACTCCATTTTCAATGCGCTGACGAAGCATTAAATGATAGTGGTTAGGATTAAGACAATAGCAAACGATATCAACCAACTTAACAGTCCGACTGCCAAGTTTAGTTTCGCCCCTAAAAGAGTTCTCAAATAAACTGCCGATAGGTATTTGGCTGTTAAATTCGTTCATGCTCTGCAAAAAACGCTTAAAATCTTCTTGGTCTAAAAATACCCGACGCTTATCGGTACCGCGATTATAAATATGATAAAATTCTCCGTTACCAAAACGAGTTTTTCTCATAAATAAAATATAACACTTGGCTGTCGGACAGCCAAGTGGGAACTAACCGGCCGCGGGGGGTTGTTTTTCGCGCTTGAGTAAATAATTATATGCCGCCAAAGCCGCTTTTACGGCGTCGCCTACCGAAATATTGTTTTGTTTGTACGGGTCGTCGGTGACGTCTCCGGCCGCGAAAATTCCCGGGTGCGAGGTTGAACCGTGCCGCGGGTCAATTTTTATCTGCCCCCATTGGTCTAAAAGAACCAAATCTTTAACTATTTCAGAATTGGGCTGGGAGCCAATTTCCACAAAAACCCCCTCAACGCTCAACGCTTTTTCTTCTCCGGTCTTTGAATTTTTATATTTCAATCCGGCAACAAACCTGTCCCCCAAAATTTCCAATGTCTCCGCATTCAAGATTATCTCTTTAAGTTTAGGATTTTTCTTGATTTTTTCTTGCTCCGCCGGGTCCCCTTTTAGAGCGTCTCCGCGATGGATTAAATAAATTTCCGAAGCATAAGGGAAAAGGTCAACTACTGCTTCCAATCCGGCATTGCCGCCGCCCACAACCGCGACTCGCTTCCCGGAAAAAAGCGGCGCGTCGCAGGTTGAGCAATAAGCCACGCCCTTGCCTTCAAATTTCTCTTCTCCTGGCACGCCGAGTTTTTTTCTTCTTGCGCCGATTGTTAAAATCAGCGTTTTAGCTTCATAAACATTATTTTGGTCGGTTTTGACCTCAAAATCACAAATCCTCTCTTCACTGCACTTGATGCTGCGAATTGCCGTCGCCCTCTCCGATGTCTTTATCTCAACAGCGTCCGGAAAGGAGCGCACGTGCGCTTCAAGTTTTTGCGCAAGGTCAAATCCGGAAATATGCGGCTCGCCTATCCAGTTTTGGATATCGCTGGAAACAAGCGATTGCCCGCCGAAAGAATCGGTAATTAAAAGCGTTTTTAGTTTTTTTCTGGCAGCATACACTGCCGCCGCCGCTCCGGCAGGGCCCCCGCCGATAATTATAACATCATAAAGCATGTTAGTCCGGCACCAATTCCGGGCCGGTATTTTTATATTTTAATACAAAATTTTTAATCATTTCTTCACTAAAAGAATCCATTTTATAAATTCTGCCCCAGCTTACAATGGCTATTGGCGAGTCGTTTTTTTCTCTGGGCGTCAAAATGACTTTGCTTTTGTAGCTTCGCGCCGAATCCTCAAGTTTTTTTATTTCGTCCCGGGGAATTGAGGGCTTGTAAGAAATCCAGACTCCGCCGTGCTCAAGATTATGCACTAAAGTTTCGTCCGGAAGCGCTTTGTCATAAACACCCCAGCGCGCCGAGCTCCGGTAGTGCGCTCCGGAAGACGGCGGGTTTGTGCGGTAGTCAACTTTTACGCCATCGGCGACATGCGCCGCGCCCTCTATCGGATAACTCTCCCCCATTTCCGGCACAGAGGCAAGCTTGGAAAAATAATTAAAAACAAAATATCCGGCCGCGGCCAGAATCAAAATAATCGCTGCCAAGACAAAAAAATTATTTTTTGAGCTCTTCATCTATAATTTTCTGAAACACGGCAAACGGCTGCGCTCCGGAAATTAACTGCCCGTTTACGAAAGTGGCCGGGGTGCCGTTCACCCCAACCGCTCTCCCCGTATTTGACGTTTCCTCAACCGCTTTTCTGTATTTTCCGGAATCAAAACAGGAATTAAATTTAGATTCGTCCAGTTTCAGCTCTTTCGCGAAACGTTTCAAATTTTGGTCGGAAAACGCGCCCTCATTTTCCCCCCGCTGACCATTAAAAAGATAGTCGTGATATTCCCAAAACTTCCCCTGCTCTCCGGCGCAACGCGCCGCCTCGGCGGCGCGGAAAGACTCTTCTCCCAAAAACGCGAAGTCGCGCCACAAAAACGCGGCTTTGCCGGTCTTCACGTACTTTTCTATAATCTCCTTTTCGGTAGTTTGAAAAAATCTTCCGCAAAACGGGCACTGAAAATCTCCATATTCAATAATGGCGACTTTCGCGGCGGGACTTCCCAAAACAAAATCGTCTCGGCGGATACGTAGAGCTTCCGCGCCCGGGAAAACATCCGATGTTTTTGCAGATTTAACATCGGATGTTGAGGAGGGCGCGGACGGGATTTTGCTATACAAAACCGCCAAGGCAATTACTACACCAGCCAAAATAATAGAAGACGGAATTAAAAATTTTTGATCCATGTTAAATTTCTTTAAATTCCGGAATCTTTAAATTAACATGAAGTGTAACATTGATTGTCCGGTTGAGTCCAGGGCTTTGGCCTACAATGGTAATAATATACTCGTCCTCCGCGGTGTCTCCGGGAACCGTCACTTTAAAATTTGAACCGGAAGAATACTGATTTTTCTTCAGGGTTTGCGGCACGAAATTATAAATTGTCCCAGCAGGCAAAGACGGCGAAACGGACTGTACAGACAATGCGACGTCATCGGTAAAAGCTCCGACCGGAATCACGGTTATTTTGGTAGTGCCGCTTGAAGAATCTCCCACGCCGGTGACATCAATATCAAGCTCGTTTGAGCTTAATAGGTAAAACTCCGGCACGGAGACGGTGAATAAGCTTTCCGAGCAGTTGTTATTTTCGTTGGATTCGGCAATAGTCGGGCCGGGCTGGTCGGCGCAAAGAACAACGCGGTGCGTGCCGACGGGGATATTGCTCCAGTTTCCGGAAACCACTTCAGAAAATCTTCCGGCGGCGAGGCCGCTCAATGTTGGATTTGGAGTAAGCGTTAAATCAACCGAGCCGTTATTATCAATGTCAACCTGAAAGCGATTAGAAAAAGCGCCTACGGCTTCTGCGTCGCCCTGATTGCGCACGGTGCCCTTGAAATTGACCGTCGTCCCTCCGACCAAAACGCCGAAATTAAGCAGCGGGCCGCTTGAAACGAGCAAATCGGGCTGAACGCCGCAGCCGGATCCAGTTCCCGAAACGCCGTAATTTGATCCCTTAAAATGAATCCATCCCACAACATCAGACCCCCAAGCATACCCATCCCAGTCACAGCCGTTAACACCAACTCCGTAATTAGATCCACGAAGGCGAATCCAGCCGTCCCAACCGCTGCCGCCCGCCGCCAAGGCCTTAACCCATCCGGAAACTTGCCCGCTGGAACGGTTCAGTTTCGGCCGGCAGGGAGAAGATGGGCATCCGGTATTCTCATTAAAATCAATCCAGCCGATGTTTTCCGACCAGGCGTAGCCGGAAAGATTGCCGCCACTGTCAACCGTCACGCCGTAGTTCGCCCCACCACCCTGATTGGTTGAGTTAAAACTTATCCAGCCGATATTTTCCGACCACGCCCACCCGGAAAGATTATGCTCGGAGCCCGCTTGGACTTCTGGAGAGTGAAAAGTCGGAAGAAAATAAAAAGCCGCCCCGAAAACCAAAGTCGCCAAAACCGCGCCAACTCTGAAATTTTTAACCATATTTTAATTCTATCAAATTCAATCTATCAAGCAAGCAAAATCATTAGGAAGTCGGACTTCCTAACTTCCTAAGGATTAATAATTTACCAGCCGCAATTTGGTGAAGGCAAACTTGGATTATTGTTAATGCCCACAAAGTCGCCCGGCGATTTTGAGAAGGAATTTGTAAAAATGCACCCCAACATAAACTTCTTTATGGAACTACTGAATGTTTTTAACCCGTTGCGGCATGTTGATATCGTCCAGCCAGTCGGCACTTGCAAAATGTCGTGCCAATTATCTCCTTCGGTATGATAACCGATGCAAACTTTTTGCCCGGGCAATGTCACGCTGTTTCCGCCAGAAATATTAAGATTATAGGTATCTGGATTAAAAGAAAGCGTCTGACTGTCAGAGCCGCCGCCGGATGGCAAACTAACGCTGTTGCCGCCGGAGATGGAAAGCGTCTGGCCGCTTAGAGATAAAGTCTGGCTGTCATTATCGGGTAATGAGACGCTGTTGCCGCCGAAAATAGATAAAGTGTGACCGCTTATGGAAAGCGTCTGGCTGTCAGAGCCGCCGCCGGATGGCCACGAGGTGCGGCAATCGCCGCGAAGGCAAATCCGGTCTAGCGACTTTAAATCATAGGAATATAACCTAAAAAATATTGAGTTGGAAGCGGGATCAACATAATATCCCTCATTGTCGCGATCGTAAAGAATCGGAGCCTTAAGATAATTGGTCGCCTCCAGCCAAAGAGCGCGCAACCAGTTGGGATTTGAACCCGTAATGTCGCCAGCTGGTCCTGCAGGACCTTGCGGACCTTGGAGGCCCGTCGTGCCAGTCGCCCCTGTGTCGCCTTTTGAACCAGCTGCTCCAGTATCCCCTTTGAGGCCCTGTGGTCCGGCAGCTCCCGTTGCTCCGGTTGCGCCAGTGGGTCCAGTCGGGCCTGCCGGACCTTGCGGTCCCGGCGGACCGGGAGGCCAAGAAGTGACGCAATCGTTGCGAAGACAAAGTTCGTAAGAATATAATCTGTAAAGCCACGAGTTGGCTGCGGGGTCAACGTAGTAGCCAGCATTGTTGTAGTCATAGACTATCGGAGAGGTCAAATTTTGAGAGGTTGAATTGCCGCGGTCGGTTACGCTTTGTAAAGTGTCGGATTCTGCTCCAATACCTCCAGTACCGGCGTCATCCGCTTCGCAAACAACAGAGCCGTCAGAATTTATTGCCCGAATGGACGAACCGGCGCCGCACGTGTCACTTATTCTTCTTTGCAGATAGCCGGTGTCTGCGAAAAGCGCGACATCGCCGGAAGCTCCTCCCCCAGAAAGACCAGCTCCCGCATTAACCGCGGTAATATCTCCCCCCGCCGGCAAAGCGACGCTATTTCCGCCGGAAATAGAAAGAGTTTGCCCACTGATGGAAAGGGTTTGGCTGTCGGTACCGCTGGAGGGCCATGATGTCCTGCAGTCCCCTTTAAAACAGATTTTATCCTCCGATCTTAATTCAAAAGAATAAAGCCGGTAGAGCCACGAATTGGCATCGGGGTCAACGTAATAGCCGGGATTGTTGTAGTCGCGGAGAATTGGAATCTGAAGCTCTCCGCTTTTAGCTTGCGTTGAGCCGGAAACATTTAACGGAGCAGGAGTATTGCCCCAGGGAGGAGATTGCGAGGGCTCTGTAAACGCAAGCGCCTGCAACACCAAAAACGCAACTCCGAAAACCGCCACTTTAGCCACATCTTTTAATAAATTGTTAGTTTGGTTCTTCATAAGATTCATTATAAAGCAGGTGCGCCGGTGGGAGGAGGAGCGGAGCCCTCCGGAAGCGGTGTGGAAGATGGTGGTGTTCCTAATTCTTCAAGAGTGGGTGCATTAGTCGGCTCCGGCGCCTTGCTTGCTGGAAGAGGCGGGGCTTTAGTGGGCTCCGGGATAAACTCTTTCGTTTCCGGCAATGGCGGGGCGTTAGTTGGCGCGGGCACATAAAACGGCCTTTCTTCTTTTGCGGGTTCAATTCCGGACAATTGAGTCCAATAATAATAAATTGCCGCAATGGCCAAAGCCGCGATTAAAATCAGGGTGGTCGTTCTTATTGTTTTTGAAAATTGCTCTTCCATCCCAATTTTATTATATTTCCCTAAAATCCGGGCTGGTAAAATTTACTCTAAGCAGGACGTCAACAAAAGCGTCCGGCACGCCGCCGCTCGTCCCTTTAATTTTAATAGTGTAATTGCCAGGCGCGGTAGACCCCGGAACCGTGACCTTGAAGCTAAAACCGGACGAATAATGATCTTGATCCAGCGAAGCGGTTGCGAAACTGAAAGACGCGCCGGGAATATTCGGCGAGATGGATTGCGGAACGAGTATTACCGTGCCGGAAAACGCTCCGATCTTCTCAACCCAAATCGTCGTTGAATCGCTTGTTCCAGCGCCTACGCCAGTGACATTCACAGAGATGTCTTTCGTTCTGCGGAGTTTAAAGCTCGCCGCCGGAGGACAACTTGCCGGCGTCGTGAAATTGGCGGAAGAAGACCAGTTTGACCACGCGCCGGTTGAATCTTTTACCGCGACTCTGAAATAATACGTTGTGCTGAAAGAAAGCACATTCGGCGGGACAATAAAAAGTTTATTTGAAGAGTCTTGGTAAACGTCAACAATCATTGATGAAAAATCTGAATTGTTATCAACCTGTAATCTAAAAGACGCTTGCTGGTCGCCGTTTGGATCGGAGTAATTCCATTTAAGTTCAACCTGATGAGACGGGCAGAAAAAACTGGTGTCGGAGCCAAGCTCTAAAGCGTTGGGATCTGTAACAACAGGGCATGTTACCGGATCAGTGCAGCCTCCTCCGCCTCCTCCGCCTCCTCCGCAGTTGCTTGTGCAGACAGGCGGGTCTACAATAACGCTTTCGCACTCCGGAGTAATCCTACAACTTTCTCCCCCGCCGCCAAAGACGCACTGCTTCAATGAGTTGCAGGTAAATCCGCCCTCGGCTCTCACCTCCACTTGCACGAATCCTATGTTTGAAACCGCCCCTCTTGCGTCTGTGATTTTAAGCACCTCGTAAGTGAAGGTTTTGGATTGCTGCCCCTCAAGGTCATCGTTAAAAGTGTATTCTTGATTGAAATTGCAGCCGGACGGCGATGGCGGACTGCCAAAAGTTTTTTCAAAAGTCGGAGTTCCTTGATTGAGGTCGGCGTTCCACGCGCAACTTCCTCCGTTGGAAACTCCCAGAGTCGGGTGAGTCCAGCCGTCCGGGTCGCGGCTCGCGGCTCCATCTCCGGTTACATCTTCATCGGCAGAAAAGTAAATTCTGGTCGGGACCCCTTTTGTAACAATGATTTTGCTTGAGTAAGTTGAGCCGTCCGTTGAAATGCCGGCTTCGGCAACCGGAACGCGGTTTTCAGGGTCCTCAACCCTCTCTGCGCTCACGGAGCAAGTGTCGGACCTACTTGCGGAGTCAGTGAGAGTAACAACGTAGTTGCCGGGGGAAGAGTATCTTGTGATGAAAGAAGATCCCGCGCCGGAAGATGGAGTCCCCGAAGGAGCGGACCAGCTGTATGGAGATGAGCCGTCCTTGGCGGTGAAACCGAATGGATCGCCGACTTTCCCTGATTGAGAAGTTGGTTCGCATTTGGGAACAGATGGCGGTGATTGAGTAACATTAACCAAAGCCGAGTCGTTTGTTCCGAGATAAGTCGCGGTGATATTGGCATCCCCGGGCGATACACCCGTTACTATGCCCTTGGGAGAAATATTTGTTACGACGGCTACTGCGGGGCCTGAAGAAGACCAGGAAGCCGATTCAGTAACGTCTGTTTCCGGCTGTGGGCTGGAACCATCCGGGTCGTAAAGAGCTTGGAAAGGCATTTGCCCTCCGACTTCAAGATCGGCGGAATGTGGAACGACGCGCAGTCCGGGTTGAACAACTTCAACGCAGGCAAAGCCGGTGCCTTCGGCGTCAAATTGAACCCAGCCGGTAAAACCCAGACTATAATCAGTGCCGCCCCAGGCAAGCCCGCCCCAATCACAGCCGCTTGCCAAAACACCAAAATCTGAATTATCGCTTTGGACCTTTCCCCTAAGATGAATCCATCCATCCCAGCCGCCGAGTGTCTGACCTTCCGGCTCTATGGCGCGATAAGCCCTTGCCCAACCGGAAACAACTCCCGTTTCGCGATTCAATTTCGGCGCGCACGGAACCGCCGGCGGGTCCTGCGGACACCCCGCAACGTCCCCTGCGTTAAAACTTATCCATCCTGCATTGTCGGACCATGCTTCTCCGGAGAGATTTCCAGCTTGATCAACGCTAACGCCGTAATCTACGTCGCCATCATGATTTGTGGAATTAAAACTGATCGCGCCGATATTATCGGCCCATGCCCCGCCGGAGAGATTATCGTTGGGGCCGGCAAAGGCGGGCGCGGCAAAAAGAAAGAGAAAAGCAAAAGCTAAAAGCGGCTTGGCTAAAAACTTCATTAACTTAATTTTAAAAGACTTTGAAAAATGAGGCAATCCATTGATATTCACAATGAAAAAACCGGGCTATTTGCCAGCCCGGCGCCGCTGGTTCATTGCTGCACTTTAACCTGAACGTAGGGAGCAGGGTCCTCCGGCAAATCAACATTAATAATTCTAATGCAGGCAATGCTAAGCTCCACCTTGCCCTCGCCGCGATAGTTGGGTGTAATGCAGCCGTTTGGATAAGCTACAAGATCTATATTGGCGCTAGCGGATCGGGCTTCCCAGCAACCGCTTAATACCCAACCCTCCTCCTGATAGCATCTTACCCCGTCCATCTGCTTCCATTTATCAACAAACATTGAGCCCGCATAGGCACTGACACCATCCAGAGGCACAAAAGCGCTCGACGGCCCGCTGATAGCCACAATGGCCCCTCCACGTTTCGACTGCTCTCGCCGGAACCCCTGGGCAAACTCTATTTGTATTAACTTCGTAGCGGACCTCCAGGCGGCGAGACCCGAAGAATCGGAAGATGTCAGAACCTTACCTCCGGTAGCTCCGGTTGGCATCTTAAAGCCCAAGGTCTGTAAGGTACCGGCCACATCCAGTTTCTGCGAAGGAGAAGGATTGGCGGTCCCAATGCCAACCATGCTCCCCGGATTGGTCGCAAAATAAGCGCCGCCCCTAGATCCAAGACTGCCCGCTGTAAGCCCTCCAACTTTATCTTGCGATACAGATCCAACATTCAGGGGCGCCGGAACATTTCCGCCAGGGAACACCGCGGAAGGTCCGGTAATCGCGAGCGCCTGGAATGCCAAAAGCGCTCCGCCAAGAACAATTACTTTTAAAGACTCTTTTAAAAAGTTTTTCATATTATCGCGAGGGAGCAGTTAAACTTTTAATAACATCTTGCTCGGCTTTTTTAATTTGAGCGGGCGCGAGCTTGCTTTGTTCCAAACTTTTAATAACATCTTGCTCGGCTTTTTTAATTTGAGCGGGCGCGAGCTTGCTTTGTTCCAAACTTTTAATAACATCTTCCTCGGCCCTTTTAATTTCAGAGTCTCTTTGCAAATATGGTTCAAGCCTGCTCTCAAGGCCCCTGATCCGACTCCAATTAAAATAAAACCCGAAAACAAACCCGATGATGACGGAAATAACAACATAAAGCGCGAGGTTAAAATTAACTATGCTGACAGAATCATCGTTCATAGTATCACTTTGATTTTAAACTCATTGCGGCATCTAGCGCAAACAAAAGATATCCACACCTGCCCCAAATCCGATTTGGGTCAGTTTAGAAAAACAACATGCTCTGCATAATCGGATAATTCCGGGCGCGCTTCTCTCACAAATTCCCTATACGCCAGTTTGGTTTTAAATTGTGAAAGTATAGTCTCGTCTTTCAAAAGTCTGCCCCAGCGAGAATCGCCGAGGTAGTCTTGGTAGCTTGACCAAGGATATTTATACTCAATATTTTTCCATCCGCGTGCATCTTTTGGATTCAAGTGAATATAGCACGAAGCCCGCAAAAAATATTCATTATCATCCAAAAGCTTGGAATGAAATCTGCTTTCAAACACGTGCCCTCGGCGTTCGTACTTTAGATTTAGATATTTGGCATAGCTGATCATAAGCTTTTGCATAAATTTAGAAATATTTCCATCTCCACGCTCTCCCAAAAGCAAGTGGAAATGGGTGTTCATGAGACAAAAACAAACTATATCTACAAGCGGCTTTCCGATATCTACTGTCCCATCCCGTATGCCCCAAATCGGATTTAGGTCATTCTGGCGATCCAAACGAAGAACAGCGCCATCTCCATTAGCAGCGAAAAACGTGCATAAAAATCTTTTATAGTCCCACTCGTTACGAAAAAGCGCTAAATCACTTATTGTGTGCGCGTAAACATGATAAAAACTGCCAGTGATAAAAGGGTTTTTTCGCATATATCAATGCTATGATTATTATATGATTGCCCTAAATCGGATTTGGGTCAAGGATCAGAGGTGTAAGCATCCCTTGTGTATTTATTCCCGGCATCCCAGCTCATCCAAGACGTAAGGCCGGAGTCGTAAACCGCCTGAATCTGCGCACGGACTTTCGAGGCATCGTAATTTGCTCCCAAATCAAAATCCTGAATCCAAGGGCGGAGTTTGGAAGGAGTTGAAGTCGGCGCTGAAAGTCGTTCCACCGCCTTGTTCATTGAAAAACGCACTACCTCGTAAGGATGCGCCGCGGGATTTTTATAATTTTGAAATCCCGGCGGGTAGTGCGACGGATAAACCATTGGAGAAACATAATCAAAATGCGGGGCGATGCTTTCCAAAACCTGCCCGATGTTCAAATCGTCGGGATTGGTGGCAACCATTCCGAAAACATCCGCAGAGATTGGGACTGGCAGATCGCTTAGCGCATTACTTAAATAGGCAAAAAATTCTGACATGACTTCAACTTTATTTCTTTTGCCTGATACCGGAAACATTATGTCGGACATATTGCCGTCCGATGGATAGCGGATATAGTCAAAATTCAGCTCGTCAAACCCGGCTGCCTCCGACGCTTTGGCGACTTCTATTATATAGTCCCAAAATTCGCGCGCGCCCGGGTCTAGATATGAAAGCCCCTTTTTGTCTTTCCATACCGCTCCATTTTTTTTCTGCACGGCGATCTCCGGATGTTTTTTTGCGTAAAACGGGTCCTGAAACACGGCAATGCGGGCAATGGCGTAGATGCCGGCGTCGTGTAGCGTTTCAATAAAATCTTTCATGTCTCCCACGCGCATTTCCTCCGAACCGAATTCTTTTACTTTCTGATTCCCTGTGTTAAAAGAAACTCTGCCAGTGTAATCTTTTACGTCAATGACAATGCTATTGATTTCGGATTTTTTAACGAACTCAACCAGTTCTCTACGCCAATCTTTCGTGCCGGCAACCCAGCTGGTCATATAAATCGCCTTCACCGGTTCAGGGGTTTTTATGTGTTTTGGCTTTTCGGGTTCGGAAATGACAGCCGGAGTCGTCTGAAACGCGCCCCCGTCTCCCGCCCCGTAAGTTTTCACGAAAGACCACGATGCCGTCGCCACAAGCGCCACCCCAAGCACCGCGAAAGTCGCGTTGTGGCGGCCGAATGTCAGTTTATGAAAATATTTTTGACGTTTCATCGCGGTTCGCGCCTTTTTCTATAAGCTCCGACAATATTATTTTATCATTAAACCGGTTGATTAAAGTAGCGCCAACCAACCTGCCCGCTACGAAGAGAAGCCGCGCGCAATTATTTTCGCCGGAAATTATTTTTTCTTCGTCAAAACCCGCCGTGTCGCCCAAAGCAGTCAGCCGGAGGCCCAAATTGGATATGTTGTAAGCGGACACGGCCCGGAAAATCTTGCCGCCGCCCGCCATATTCAAAGCCGCGGTTTTGCCCTGCAAAAAGGCGTTCGTCCAATTGCCGACGATTCTTTTCTTGCCCAAAACAACGTCAAAAAACTCCGCTACGTCTCCCGCCGCGAAAGTATTGCTGTCGGAAGTTTTTAAAAACTCATCCGTAAGCACGCCACTGCCGACCTCAAGGCCAGGGAAAATATTCAAGCCGCTGGAAAGGCCTATTCCCAAGCACACCAGAGAGGTTTTAAAAAGAAAGTCCTCTGTATTTTTGTGAATTACGATTCCGTGCTTTTTAAAATTTTCCTCCAGAAGCTCGCCGCACGCCTTTCCAAATCTTTCCTCGCCCCAAACGTCTCCCTTCGCCGCAATATGGACGCCGACGCCGGCCAAGCTTAGAATTTCTATAAACTCAAGCGCGATGAAGCTCTCACCGGCGACCAGTGCGCTTTGGTGCGCACCGCTTGCCAATTCTTTTTTTATCAAATCCGCGTCTTCCAATGTGTGCATTCTCAAAATTTTTGCAGACGCAGCGGCCGACAAAAACGGCTCCGGCGGGGGCC
>Ga0209541_10000293_pt1 | contig 97914 bp, 90 predicted proteins | sample RifCSPlowO2_01_FD_184027 | JGI IMG/M metagenome (GOLD analysis project Ga0209541, IMG submission 184027) | Groundwater microbial communities from Rifle, Colorado - Rifle CSP2_plank lowO2_0.1 (SPAdes) (version 2) | ecosystem: Environmental > Aquatic > Deep subsurface > Groundwater | place... | reverse complement strand
TTAACTTTATTTTCTATTCTTTCCTCTTTTCCCATGGAAGGGTCAACTCCTTCCCCCATGAAGCCTAACGGCTCATGGGTTAATATTCTTTTTTAAAATTAGATTCAGGACAGAGCCTAAATTTTTATAATAAAAGTATGGGACGAGGGAGATTTGAACTCCCGACACCATGATCTTCAGTCATGTGCTCTCCCAGGCTGAGCTACCGTCCCATTAAAGAACTAAAAAGTAAACTCTTTTTAAATATTACTAAAACAGAAATTAATAAAAGCTACTTAATACTAATAATATGTATGGATGACTACAAAATAATCTTTTCTGGAACAGGAAATGGAAGAGTTGTTTTATCTACGCAATTGAGATCAACAGCAGGAATTATCCTAAAACTAAATGATGAAATCCTTTATCTAGACCCGGGTCCTGGAGCATTAGCAAAACTTCCTAAATTTAAAATTGGAGCAGAAAAAATCTCCGCATTATTGGTTTCTCATGCACATCAAGACCAGGCAGGAGATATAAATAATTTAATTGATGCAATGACTGTTGGAGGGATAAATAAAAAAGGATTATTATTAACTTCAAAGTCTGTTATTGAAGGGTTAGATGGAGACTGTCCAACGATATCTAATTTTCATAAAGCCTGTTTAAATGAGTCTAGAATATTAAATCCAGGAGACAAACATAAACTAAAAGATATTGAGGTTACAGCGACAAAAACAAAACATGGAGACCCTACTTGTATTGGATTTAAGATTAAAGCAGGCAAGACAGTTGTTTCTTACACAGCAGATACACAATACTTCAGGAATATAGAAGAGCAGTATAAGGATTCAGATATTTTGATTTTATGCAACCAAAGACCTTATAATGCGCCATTGAAAGGCACTTTACATTGCAACGATTCTGTAAAAATAATAAATAAAGTAAAGCCTAAATTGGCAGTTATATCCCAGTTTGGAATGAAAATGCTGCAGGCTAATCCTCTTTATGAAGCTAGAAGAATGCAGAAAGAGACTGGAGTTAATGTTATGGCTGCTGAAGATGATTTAATTTTAGATGCACTAACATATTCAAAATCTTTAAGGCAAAAGACTTTGTTTTAGCGTGCGTTGAAAAAATCCTATTTTTTTAAAACATAAAGTATATAAAGATAAAAAGATAAAATTAATTCTATACTAATTAGTTTAGCTAAAAAAAATACTAACTTATCTCTAGAAAATCTAAGGAACCATCCTATATTAAAAGATAAGCTAAAGAGGATGAGCCAGAGGTATCTAATAAATAAATTTTATGATTTAAATAAAAAGGGAAGCTTTATTAGAGTTTCTAATGGGATTTATAAATTAGCAAGATGACAGAGCCAAAAATAAAAGAAAACAGGTGGTCTAAAGATTTAGAAAAACCTGTCTATGAAAACTGGAAAAAGAAAGGAGTATACAAATTTAATAAGAATTCAAATAAAAAAGTTTTTTCTATAGACACTCCCCCTCCTTATGTAAATACACCTGTGCATATAGGTCAGGCTACAACCTACGTTCTTATGGATATGTTTGCTAGGTTTAAAAGAATGATGAACCACGAAGTTCTATTCCCTTTAGGTTTAGATAGAAATGGTCTTCCAATAGAGATAGCTGCAGAAAAAAATTTTAAAGTTAAATTAGCAAATCTTTCAAGAGAAGATGCAATTAAAAAATGTGAAGATATATTAGAAAAGTCAAGTCTAGAGTCAGTAGACTCCTTTTTAAAATTAGGCATAAGCTTTAATTCTTGGGAAAAGGCAAAGGATATAGGGGATCTTTATGAAACAGATTCTCCAGACTACAGATCTTTAACCCAAGACACATTCATTGATATGTGGGATAATAATCTGATCTATGAGGATGAAAGAATCAACAATTTCTGTCCAGGATGCCAAACAACTTTAGCTGATTCAGAGGTGGATTATGAGAATATAGAAACAGATTTTAATGATGTTATATTCAGAATCAAGGAAACAGGCGAAGAACTAATTATCAGTACAACAAGACCTGAATTAATTTGCACTTGCGCCATGGTTATTTTTAATCCGGAAGATGAAAGATACAAACATCTTGAGGGAAAAACAGCGATAACGCCTGTTTATGCTAAAGAAGTTCCGATAAAATCTCATTCAATTGCAGAGATTAATAAGGGAACAGGATTAGTGATGATGGCTTCAATGGGCGATTTGGCTGATATTAGATTCTTTAGAGAAGCGAAATTAGATCCTATTATTGCAATAGAAAAGAATGGTACAATGAACTATCATGCTGGGTTCCTTAGAGGCTTATCTGTGAAAAAAGCAAGAGAAAAGGTAATAGGCACTTTAAAAGAAAAGAAACTTCTAGTAAAACAGAAGAAAGTTTACCATAGAACTCCTATATGCGAACGTTCTAAAGATCCTTTAGAGTTTATAACCATGAAGGAGTTTTATGTAAAACAATTAGATTTTAAAAATGACATTAAAAAGATAGCAGATAAAATAAATTTTTATTCTCCAAAAAGTAAACAAATCTTGTTGGATTGGTTAGAGTCAATAAGTATTGATTGGCCTATTTCAAGAAGAAGATTTTATGCGACTGAAATACCTTTATGGTATTGTGATAAATGTAATGAGCAAATATTGCCTAAAAAAGGCAAATATCATCAGCCTTGGAAAGAAAAAGCTCCAATAAAATCTTGTCCTAAATGCAAGTGCAGCACTTTTAGGGGGGAAACCAGAGTATTTGATACATGGTTTGACTCTTCAATATCTCCTTTATATATTTTAAAATATTCTAGGGATGATAAATTCTTCAAAAAAAATTTTCCTTGTACTTTAAGACCCCAAGGAAAAGAAATTGTAAGAACTTGGTTATATTATACCTTACTAAAGTGTTATCATCTAACTAAAAAACCCATTTTTAAAGATGTTTGGATAAATTATCATATCGTTGATGAGAACGGTAAGAAAATGTCTAAATCGCAAGGAAATATTATAGATCCTAAAGATGTTATAAATAAATTTGGGGCTGAACCATTTAGGCTTTGGGCAGCTATAGAAGGTAGTCTAACCAATGGGGATTTTAGGTGTTCTTTTGAAAGAATAGACGGTGCTAGTAAAACAATTAACAAACTATGGAACGTTGCAAGGTTTGTTTCAATGTTCGAAAAATCAAAAAAACCTTTAAAATTGTCAGAATTAGATAAATGGATTATTTTAGAAATAAACAAATTAATAGATTATTCAAAAAAACAATATGAAAGATATGATTTTCACAATCCAGCAACAAAGATTAAAAATTTCTTATGGGAAACTTTGGCCTCTCATTATATTGAGTTGGCAAAAACAAGAGCTTATAATCAAGAAAATAGATTTTCAAAACAAGAACAAGATTCGGCTTTATATACCTTATATTACTGCTTAGAGAATTTACTAAAACTGTTAGCGCCAATAACACCCTTTATCACTTATAAAATATATGAAACTTTAAATGGAAAGGATATTCATTTTGAACCTTTTCCCAAAATAGAAAAAACAATATCTAAGATAAAGACAGAGGATATTGTAGCTTTAAATAGCAATATATGGAAATCTAAAAAAGATAAAGGATTGTCTTTGAAAGCAGAAATAAAAAAATTAACTATCCCAGAAAAATTTAAATTAATAAAGGAAGATTTAATTTATACGCACACTGTGAAAGAAATTAAATTTGGAAAGGAAAATATTGAACTATGAATACAAAACAAAAATTTCAGATTAAAAAGCTGGTAAAGGAGCTAGAATCTATAAGGGGAAGGCACACAGAACTAGTAACAGTTTACATTCCAGCAGGTTATGATTTAAACAAAATAATAAACCATCTTGCCCAAGAGCAGGGAACAGCTTCAAACATTAAGGACAAGACCACAAGGGACCATGTCATTGATTCTCTTGAGAAGATGATAAGGCATTTGAGACTGTTTAAAAGAACTCCTGAAAATGGTTTGGCTGTTTTTTCAGGAAATGCTTCTGAAAAAGAAAGCAAAGTAGACCTAAAGGTTTGGTCAATAGAGCCTCCTTTGCCCATAAAGACAAGAATGTACAGGTGTGACCAGACTTTTGTAACTGATATTTTAAAATCAATGATTGAGTCAAAAGACCTTTATGCTTTAATTGTTGTTGACAGAAGAGATGGTACTGTTGGAGTATTGAAAGGATCTGCTATAGATACCTTATCCCATCTGACTTCAGGAGTTCCTGGAAAATTTAAAGCTGGAGGCCAATGCCATCCATTCGGAACTATTATCCAGTCTTCAGATGGTGAAATATTAAAAATTGAAAAATCTCACAATCCTTATAAACTTAAAAGTGTTGATTTTAATAATTTAAATATTAAAGATTCGCCGATTACAGATAAATGGGAAACTGGAAAAAAAGAAGCTTATAAAATTACTACAAAATATCCTCAATTAGTTGTTGAATCCTCTAAAGACCACATTTACTTTGTTTCTACGGAAAAAGGCATTATAGAAAAATCAGCACAGGAATTAAAGGAAGGAGACAGTTTGTTGATGCCAGAAAGATTAGAAATTAAAGGAAAAATACAAAAATTGAATTCAAAACAATTTTATAATTCCTTTATTATAAATAAAAAAGGCAGAGAGATTCTCAAGAAAAAGAGATTAGAGAAAGGATTATTTCAGAAAGAATTAGCAAAAAAAATTGGAGCTATGCAGGCCACAATTTCTTCTTATGAACTTGGAAAGATTAACTCTAATAAAAATCAGTTGGATAGATTATGCGATTATTTAAAGATAGATTTTAACAGATTTTTAGAAAAATATACAGCCCCATATAAAAGGTATAATAAAATTAAACTTCCAGATAAGGTTACTCCAGAATTTGCACAATTTCTTGGATATCTTATTGGAGATGGAAGTATGGAGACTGATAGGATTACTTTTTTTGAACAAAGAAAGGAAGTGGCTAGCAAATACAAAGAAAAATTTGATAAATACTTTAATATCAAAAGCAGTTATAGGTTTAGAGAGAGGAAAAATTATCATCAATTAAGATTCACAAGCAGGCCTTTAGTGAGGTTAATTAAAGCAGAGTTTCCAGAAATTAAAAAAGCTTTAGATACAGAAATACCTAAAAAGATATTGCAATCTAAAAACAATGTATTAGCACATTTTTTAAGCGGCCTATTTGATGCAGAAGGTTATCTGATGCAGAAATCTGTAGGAATAGCAACTAGTAATGAAATCCTAGTAAGACAAATTCAGATGACCTTATTAAGATTTTCTATATTATCCTCTTTTTATGTTTATGACAATAAAAAAAATCCATATTCAAATAAACCAATTTATAAATTGCAGATAAATGATAAGCAATCTTTACTAAATTTTCAAAAGTTTATTGATTTTACCTCAACAGAAAAGTCAAATAAATTGAAAGATAAGATAAACAAAAAATCCAATAAAAATAGCGTAAGACAAATCTTGGCTCCCGGAAGTAAAATTAGGAAAATGATTGAAGAATATGGGTATCAAGTAAGTAATTTTTCACGCGTTTCAAATTTCTTTAGAAACAATAGAATGATGAGTAAAGGAGTATTCAAAAATTCTATAATGGATTGTGTAAAAAATAGAGAATTACACAAAAAATTAGAGGTAATTTACAGTTGTCCACTCCTGCCTGTTAAAATTCATAAAATCGACAAGAGTAATAGAAAAATCCAAATGATAGACATTTCTGTTAAGAATCAAAACTTTATTGCTAATGGAATCATAGTTCATAATTCAGCCCATCGTTTTGAAAGAATGATTGAAGGGATGGCAAAAGAATTTTTCAAAAGAATAGCAGAAGTTGCAAATAAGGAATTTTTGCCGATGAAAACAGAGATAAAAGGAGTATTAGTTGGCGGACCAGGACATACAAAGAATGAATTTTTAGATACAGGATATCTGAACAATGAGCTTAAGCAAAAAGTTATCAGTGTTCAGGATCTGTCTTATACAGGGGATTTTGGCTTGCATGAGTTAGTGGATAAATCAAAAGATGCAATATCTGATGCAGAGATTACTAAGGAGAAGAAAATAATGCAAAGATTTTTTGAAATGTTAGCTAAAGAAGCAAATAAGGTAACATATGGTATAAAAGAAGTTGAAAAGGCATTGGAGATGAAAGCTGTTGATACCTTGCTTATTTCAGAAGCTTTTGAAACTGAAAAAGTTGAAGAGCTTGAAGAAAAAGGCAGCAAAGAAGGCGCTAAAGTTGAGATTATTTCTATTGAGTCAAGAGAAGGCGCTCAATTAAAGGAATTGGGAGGGGTAGCTGCCATCCTAAGATATCCTATAGAATAAATTTACTACTTATTTATAATAACAATAGAAACATTTATAAATCCTGATAAAACTATTTTTAATGTAAAAAAATGGCAAATATAAGAAAAATATTAGCAGGAACAATAGCAGTATTAGCATTATCTGGATGCTCTTCAAGCTCTAATACCTATTTCTTTTCACAGCCAGTAGAAGGATCTGTTGAAAGAAAGGAACATTATTCTATTGCTATGCCTTTATGGGAAGTTGAATCAGGAAGATTAACACAGGATAAGGAAAATCAAGAGGAAATGGAAAGAAGATATTCTAATTTTGCGAAATCAAAATAAAAATTATTAAGGTTTTTTACCAAAATCTTTATAAATAATCCTTTGTTTAATAAAATAAGAACAAATAGGGGTTTTTAGATAATGAAGACGAAAATTTTGCCTTTGGCAGCCATGGAAAAGCTGTTAAAAAAAGCTGGAGCTGAAAGGGTCTCAGAAGATGCTAAACAGGCTTTAAAAGATGCTTTAGAGACCGTAGCAGATGATATCTCTGAAAAAGCTACTAAAATAGCATTGCATACAGGGAGAAAAACAGTTAAAGCTGGAGATATAAAATTAGCTGTTAAATAACTAATGACAAGCTTGTTAGACAGAGAGCCAAAAAAATTAGATTATATTCTTGCAGTTTCCCCTATTCCATTTTTTGGGGAGGTAAGCCTTTATAGGGTGATTGATGAATTAAACCTTAATGGTACTATTGATGATATACCTGCAAGATTAGGCACAACTTTGGGAAGAACATTTGTTTATCTTGTATACTCATCTATTTCAAATTATGCTGTTTTTAATAAAGAAATTAACGAATTCCTGAGCAATATTCTCTAACTACTCAAAACCTTTATAAAATGCGATACTTTCTGGTGTTTTATGGTAGATATTAAAAAGCAAGTAGAGACATTGCTCTTTGCTACTGGAAGGTCTCTTACTTTAAAAGAACTATCCGAACTAACAAAACAAGAGTCATTAGAGGATATCAAGAAAGCCTTAGATGATTTAAAAAGAGATTATACTGAAAAAGATTCTGCATTGCATTTAGTTGGTGAAAATGACATCTGGAAGATAGCTGTAAAGCCAGAATATGCTCATATGACCTCTAACCTTTATTCAAAAACAGAATTTGACAAGTCTTTATTGGAGACTTTATCTGTAATAGCATGGAAACAGCCAATTGTTCAGGCAGATGTTGTAAAGGTAAGAGGAACTTTAACCTACGACCATGTTAAGATATTAAAAGAACTTGGATATATTGAATCTGAAAAATTTGGAAGAAGCAGAAAGTTAAAATTAACAGCAAAGTTTTATGATTATTTTGATGTTTCTAAAAAAGAATTAGAGGGAAAATTCAAAGATGTTAAGGACGTTTCTCAGGAATTAGAAAAAACAGCCAAAGAAAAGAACATTGAACCTTTCTCAACTCCAATACCAGACAAGCCATTAATATGAAAAAAATATCCTCTAAACTCATATTAGCAATAATCTTTATAGTTTCAATTATATTTCAGCTCTTCTTTTCATTGTCGACAGAAAACTTTTCCAGTGACGACGCTTACTTAAATTTAAGATTAACACAGCACATTTCTGAGAATAAAGCCCATTTAAATTATGATAATTTAAGCTATGGCGGAAGAGAATTGATATACCCTGTTTTATTTTATTACTTGTTTGCCCTTTTAAGTTTTGTACCTTTTGCCTTTAAACTATTGCCAATAATATTTTCTTCATTGATAATCCTGATTGTCTATTTAATATCATTTGAATTTACTAAGGATGAGAGGGTTTCTTTGCTAGCATCTTTTATTTCCGCATTTATTCCTGTTTATTTTTCATTAACCTTAAATAAATTTTCAATTTTTTCATTGGCAATTCCAATATTCTTTTTTATGCTTTATTGTTTTATCAAAATGGATCAAGAAAGAAAATATTTGGATTATTTTGTGATGTTCTCATTCATCCTGCCTTTATTGCATCCAATAGCATTCTTAATTCCTATATCATTTATCTTCTACCTGATATTAACAACTACAGAAGGCATAGAAGTCTCCAAGCTAAAAAAAGAAGCAATAGTTTTTTCTATTTTTTTGATAATCTTGATACAGTTTATTTTATACAAAAAGGCATTTCTTAATTACGGCTTTAGCGTAATCTGGCAGAATATCCCAAAACTGATATTAGATAACTATTTCTCCAACATCAATATATTTAAAGCAATTATAGGTCTTGGAATACTGCCATTGATTTATGGATTAGCAGGTGTTGTTTATTCCTATTTTAAGTCAAAAAAGGATTCGTTTTTTTTAATAAATGGAGTTCTGCTTGGAGTATTTTTACTTTTAATCCTGAGGCTGATAAATATAAATTTAGGGCTGGCATTTTTAGGAATCTCACTGACAATTCTTTCTGCAGTATCACTTTCAAGGTATTTTGCATATTTGAAGATAACAAAATTTCAGAGATTTGAAAATTATATACTATTGGGGATAGTGCTTGCAATTATTATTCTTTCAGTATTCCCTTCTTTTTTAACATCCAGATCAATAATAAAATCAACTCTTGCAGATGATGATACATCCTTATTTGTACAGATTAGGGAGAAGACTCCTCCTGGATCAACAATTCTTGCACCTCTGGAAGTAGGGCATTTAATAACCTACCATGGAAAAAGAAAGAATGTTATAGATTCTAATTTCCTCATGGCTCAAAATTCAGAACAAAGGTATTTGGATGTTATGGAGATTTATACAACTCCTTTTGAAATTGAGGCTTTAGAATTAATGAAAAAATATAGAGTTGATTATATGATTATAAATGAAAAGATAAAAGAGATTTACAAAATTAAGGAGGTTAGTTACATAAAAGATGAAAAATGCTTCAAAGAAGTCTTCAATAATGTATATGAAATACTCTGCTGAGCCAATAGTCGTTTTAGGATTATTGCTATTTGCAGTATTAGTGCTTTCACTTCCTTATATCCTGAGAGACAGCACAGTCATGTTCGGAGATGAAGCATATTATCATCTTAGAATAGCATCCTTGATTCAGGAGAAAGGAATAATAAAGTTTGATCCTTTGAGCTATGGCGGAAGACCATTGCTGACTCCCTTAGGACTGCCATTTATTTTAGCTAAGACTAGCTCATTATTAAATATGGGATTAGAGATAATCTCAAAAACAATTTCTTTTATGATAGGAATATTATCAGTAATTTTATTTTACTTTATACTGAAAAATTTGAATATAAAAAAGAGAATAAGAATAATAGCTGTCTTAACATTTATTATTTCTCCTTTATTCATTTATTTATTTTCAAGGTCAAATTATTATTTTATTCCTTTATTTCTTAATCTGCTGGCATTTTATCTATTATTAAAAAATCAAAAAATATTAACCAGCATAGTGTTGTTATTAACTCCTTTTTTCGGCATTATACACCCTATTATAGGGTTATTATCAATTTTAATTTATACTTTAATAAAAGAAAAAAAATTATCAATATGGCATTATGTCACTTCAATAATTGTGCTTTCAATTACCCTTATAATATACCTTCCAATACTGCTGAAATTCGGTTTGCCAAATCTATTTGATATAGACAAACTGCCTGTTCATCAGCAGCTATTATCAGATTTAGGCGGAAAAATAAGCTTGAGCATATTTGCCTTAATCCTCTCTTTAATAGGAATAATTGTAACATGGAAGAAAAAGCATGCTTATACTGCTTTGCATATATCTTTTGCTGTTTTACTTTTAGCAGCTTACTTTTATAATCCAGTTTTAATTTACTTGAATATTCTTCTTGCCGTATTAGTTTCGTTTGGGATTCTTAAACTGATAGAAAGAGGATGGGAAAGCAAATTTATTAAAAACTTTACAATTCTAATCTTTGCTTTAGGGCTGATATTCTCAGGACTGTCTTATATAAAACAGGCTTCTGATTCTATGCCTAATGAGGAAATTTTTGAAAGCTTATCCTTAATCAAAAGTAGAGAGCAAAAAACAGTATTTTCACATTATTCAAATGGATATTGGATAAATTCGATAGCAGAAAAGCCGAATGTTATGGATCCTTTATTCAATTATGCTCCAAAACTGGATGAAGCTTACTTAGATTCTCAGCAATTGTTGTATTCAAGAAACTTAGAGAATGACACAAAAATAATTGAAAAGTATAATATTGGATATATTTTTATAACGCCTGAGATGAAGCAGGGTCAAGTCTGGACAAGTGATGAAGAAGGATTATTGTTTATTTTAAAATTCAGCAAAGAATTCAAAAAAATTTATGATAAAAAAGGATTTGAGATTTGGGAAGTAAATTTAGAAGACTAAACTTTTACCTTATTACCTTCTTTCCTTAGCATATGCCACTGCATTGGCTTATTGAAGATGGCTTTAAATATCCCTTTATTAACATAATATAATACAACTAATCCATAGCTGAATGAGGCAATTACCATATATCCTGCCTTTTTGAAATTATTCTTCTTTACTAGGGCAGCTGCACTTGCAAAGATTAATCCTGAAGTTACTATTATATTCCTTGTTGTGTAATACATAAATTCAGATATGTTTAATGGCTCTGGTCTATGGGTTATAAAAGAAATAAATCCTGTTATAAACAAAGCAACCAATAAAAATGATATCCAATATCCGGAACCAAAGAAAAAAATGAATGTTTTGTCCTTTAATCTTAAGCTTTCTGCTTGGAATATTCCTAATCCATGGTCTATGTACGCCCTTATTACACCATAAGCCCATCTCATCTGCTGCTTGTAGAAATCTTTGGCTGTATAAGGAACTTCCCCTTTGCATTCCAAATCTTCCAAATAAACTATTTTATATCCGTTTTTTAGCATTCTTAATGAATAATCAATATCCTCAGTAAAGCTCCCGTTTTTCCAGCCCCCAAGTTTTTCCAATGTAGATCTTCTTATAGCTTCTGCAGAGCCGCATATGAAAGTTGTCCTGCTTTTCCTATAAATTAAAGGTAAAACTAAGTTGTGTATCACTGAAAGTATTGTAGAGGATAATAATGAGACTAAATTTTTATTAGGCTTGATGAAAGTCCATCTTGCCTGGACTGCAGCAATCTTTTCGCTTTTGCTGAATGGAGCAACTATTTTCCTTAAAAAGTCTTTTGGAGGAAGAAAATCAGAATCAAACAAAACCAAGATATCCCCTTTAGAATATTTAAGCATGTTATTCAAATTTCCAGCCTTATAGCCAATGTTTTCTTTTCTTTTAATTACCTTGACATTTTCATGCAGAGCAGAAAAATCTTTTAACAATTTAGAGACTTCAGGATCCTTGCTGTCATCCCCTATTAAAATTTCATATCTATCTTTAGGGTAGTCATTCTCTAAGCATCTTTGCGCACATTGAATGGCAGCAGGCTCATTATATGTTGGAATTTGAACAGTAACAAAAGGCAAATTTTCTTCATTAACTGTATAAGTATTGGATCTTTTCTTATAAAAAAATAACATTCTTATTCCTATGTAAAGATAAATGGCAGACACAACAATAGCTATGATAAGCAGAAAATTAAATGTACTATCAAATATAGTATGCCAAAATTGTGTAAATTTGCTGTTTCCTAATGTTATTGCTGTTTGCTTTATCTGAAACCAAGTTTGTGCAATATCCATAAATTACCTCTTGAAGTCTTTCCTTTTCCACATATTGATATTAACAAGACTAAGCAGAATTATGATATTTAAAACTATCGTATAGGGGAAAAAGAAAAATATTGCTGTTAGGTTTTTAAAATTAAATTTGTAATCAAATATTTTTAAGGCTATCAAGAGCATTATTGTCACCATAATCCCGGATAATACTCCGAAAAAGGTAAATGGGGAAAATCCTGCTTTTGGAAGATTATAAACAACATATAAGGGTCCCCAAAAACTGAACCACCTTATTGTATAAACTAAAAACGCATAAACACTGTATATATTATAGGAAAGCCAGTAATTATATTGGTAAGCCAGCAAAAAAGGATAGATTACTGAATAAATAGACCAAAAAATTTGGTTAATAAATAAGAATAATATTGAAACTCCATAGCCAAAAGAGAACATTTTTTTGTTCTTGAATAAGGCCTGCAAGGCGCCAATCCACCATCTTGATCTTTGCTTGTATAAGGATTTTAAGTTTGCAGGAACATGGGTAAAGCCATAGGCATTGCCAACGCTGATGTTTTCATAGCCAGCCTTATTAATTTCCATAGCCAAATCAATGTCCTCTGTTAAAGAATCTGTTTTAAACAAACCAACTTTTTTAATAGCATCTTTTCTGTAGCATGCCAAAGCCCCTAAAAACCAGACGCTGTTTTTGAATAAGCTGGAAAAACTATGCCTTATAAGATTATAGAAGCTGTATTCTACATTCTGAAACATCGGCAGTATTCCTTTATTGTTCTTTAATTTAATAATTCCTGTAGTAGCTCCGACTTTCTTATCTGAGAATGGTTTAATTATCTCTCTAATGAAGTCTTTTTTAATTATAGTATCTGCATCTATGACTAAAATAAAATCATTTTTAGCTTTTGATATTCCATTGTTTAATGCTTTTGACTTTCCTAAATGCTTTTGCTTAACAACTTTAACTTTTTTGTATTTCTTTAAAATTTTTAAAGTATTATCACTAGAGCCGTCATCTACAACTATTATTTCTACTTCATTATTGTAGTCCTGATTTAAAACTGAATTCAAGCATAATCCAATTGTCTTGCTTTCATTATAAGCAGGTATTATAACACTGACTTTAGGCTGAAAATTCTCAAAATTTTCTTTTTTGAATATTGATATTATCACAACTATAAATAAGAATAAGATGAAGATGAATACTAAAATAGAAAGTACAATTGAAGATATGAAAAGCACGTCTGCCATAAATAAAAATTTAAAATTAGCTATATAAATATTGTTGCAATGCATTAAGAGTAATAAAAAATTTATAAATCCGAAGGTTTTATATATATATATACAATATCAAAAAAGTATGATTTTTAATAAAAGGGGAGAAATAAATAATTCTTTTTTAATCATCGCCATTATAGCAATTGTTGCTATTGTTGGCATATCTGTTTATGGCTCTAATAATGGAATTACTGGTGAAGTAACAAAATGTCAATATGTAAGAGGTGTAGGTTTTCAATGTACTGAAACTTTTGTTGCAGAAGACACAAGCACAGCTACGCAAGACACAAGCACAGCTACGCAAGACACAAGCACAGCTACGCAAGACATAAGCGCAGGAATATCTTCAACAACAGATGCTCAAAGAACAGGAAGCCAGCCAATTTCAGATTCTAAAACTTGTTATCAAAGTGCTGGTTCTTATAATTTAAATTTAGATTATGTTAAATGTATACAAGATTTGCATGAATGTGTATTAAAATACTTTAGTAAAGAGATTACAGGACATATAATACAAAAAAGCAGATTTTCTCTTCTAACTAAAGATAAAGAAAGAGAAATGTCTTTTTCTGATATTTATAGTAATTCTATAGTTTTGAAAGAAGGTCAAAACTTAATTAATTATCAATTAAATAAAGATGGAACTGTTGAAGTTAGCAATTTGGATGGTAGAATAAGATTTCAACAAAAACCTTTCTTAAAACCAGAATTAATGTTGGGCTGTGGAAAATGCGGGTTAGCTGACAAAGAAACTGGGGCATTTGTCAAGAAAGGTACAATTGGAAGTTTGAGGGATAGCTCAGCAGACTGCACAGTATCTCCCATATGTGATACTTGTCCTTTAAATAAGGAGTGGCTTAACAAATTTCTAGAAAAAGCAGGTCTAACCCATAGATATGAGGTAAAAGAATGTGAGTCTGCAGGCACAGAAACAAAAAAAGAAGAAACTAAAAAAGAAGAAACTCCTACAACTACTCCTTCTACAACAATAGAAGAAAAGAATGGTAAAATAGGATTTAGTCTTAAGTTAATGCTAGGCGAAATAGTTGAAAAAGAGGGGACTTCACCACCATCATCAGGCAGCTTGTCTATAGAATATAAGATGGTTGGTGATAAATATATTACTGTCTGGTTTGTACCAATTGCAACAGAAACTACATTCTGCTCACATACTACAAATGATGAATGCGAAGCAGATGCTAAGAAGAACTATCCAGATAATGATGAATCACGTAAAAAAGTTCTTAAAGGTGAGGTAAATAAATTCTGTAGTGATAAAGCAAAAAGAGATAGAACTTTATCTGGAGCCACTGGTACCGAGATTGATAAATATATTAAAGCCTGCGAAGAAGAGCAAATGGCAAAATACCTGGTCTCTTATAAAAAATATGTCTATATGACTAGCTGTCAAAAGACATGCTGTCCTGGAAATGAAATCTCCTGCACTATAAATGCTCCTATACAATAATTTTATAACTAATAAGTAATAACAAAAAGTAAGCTTTATAAACTCTAAATTTATGTTATTTTTATGGAAAAATACAAAAACATTATAGCATCAGGATTATTGGGGTTTGGTCTAATAGGGCTATCATGCAGTCAAAATTACTTGGAAAAACCTAAAGACGAAATTAGGCAGAATTTAGAGAAAATTACCATTGCTCCAGATTTTGAATACACAACCTTGGAAGGAAAAACAATTTCTCTTAAGGATTCTGAAAATAAGCTTTTGATTTTAGAATGGTGGAGCATTGATTGTGAATTTTGTATAGAACAAATCCCAGAAAACAATAGAATATACAAAAGATTTGGAAACAGGGACGATTTTTTATTCTTGGCTGTAAACGGAAATTATGCCTCTGATGTTGAAGACAGAGAAGAAGCAAAGAAAGCAATGATAAAGCATCTTAAAGGTTATAAGGAAAAAAAAGGTATTCTGTATCCAATGGCAAGCGATCCTTTATGGGAAAGTGGCATAAAAGATAAATTTAATATTTCAGGAAGACCAGTAACTGTATTAATTAAAAATGGAAAAATTATAGAGAAGTTTAAAGGCAAGCCGGAAGACGGTGTTTTGGAAAAAACAATAGAGGACTTGTTGGATTAAAATTCTCCCAGACTTTTTTGCAATTTTTTATTCTTATGGTTTTTCCAGCTTACCCATGATTTTCTGAATATTTCAGGATATTTATCCCAGTTTTCTTCAAGAAACCTTTGAGTTATTTTATTAGACATATACCCAGGACCTGTATTTCCGTATTTTTTCTTTATTTCATCCATCTCATCTTCTCTAGCGCATTTTGCTATTATAAGATGACCAATTACAGGACCTATTGGTCTAGTAAAATTTTCCTTAAACTAGTCTACCAGCCTCATCAATCAGGGCAAACTCAACCATCACGTAGGGAAGATCTGTATCAGCTTACCTCGACAATGATTGTAACTATGTGCTGCGTACTATTAAAATGTCCTAAGAGAATAGAATGCTGCAAATGCAGAAATATTAAGCAGACAAATCAAGTGTTCATGCCAGAAAAACAACATTCCCAATATTCTTGAAGTGCCTGTCTCCGCTTATGATTTTGCAGTTGAACTCTTTTTGTTTTGCCAGAATCACTGCATCTATAAGGCCGAAGTCTTTTTGTGACTTTCTTTGTTCAAAGCGTTCTTTCGCAGCGTCAATCCAATTATGTTCAGTAATTGGAGTAATGGTTGAGTTTGCACGGATTGCCTTGAAGAGCTGGTCAAAGTCCTGCTTGTTGTTGAGCGCCCAGCCCATGATTTCTGCCAAACAGCACTCAATGGTGAGAAACCTGTTTTTCTGTTCATTGAACAGTCTTCTTAACACTTCGCCCTTGTTTGAGCCTATAAAATATTCAATCCAGGCATAACTGTCTATTATGTACATCATCTTTACCAGAACCTGCCATGCCCCTCTTTTTCTTCTTTAAAAGGTTTTGCGCCCTTACAAAGACCAAAGCCGTCTATTTTTTTCTTCTTAACAATTGCGATATCTATCTTATCGCCTTCGCCAAGCTTGAGCTCTTTCAGCTTTTCAGCTGGCAAAATGACTCCTATAGAATTTCCCCATTTCTTTAGTTCAGCTTCAACCATGTTTAAACATAAAGTATAACTAATATAAATACTTTTCTATTAAATTTTTCTTAGCACCGGAAGGATCATAAATTTGTTTTCAGACAAACTTCACATCTGGATTGTAGCCAGTATTATTAAATAATTCATATGTATGAAAAAGATTAGAATGATTGAATAAGAACATTCTTTTTGGAATAATCTATATTATGTTTTTTCAGGACTTCCTCAAATTCAAGCGAGTTTTTTATGGGCATTTCTACAACTCCAGGCGCCAGATGTTTTCCTTCAAGCATTTTTACAATGCCTTTTGCATTTCTTCCTGCCAGAACATAGTTGAATTTTACTTTTTCCGTATGGCTTTTCTTTCTTAAGTTGTATATAAAAATAGCGCGGCTTTCAAACCCAATTTTGCCAGCAAGTCTTTTGCCATCAAAAATGCTTATACCTTCCAGAAAAATTCCTGAACGGCCAAAAAAATTTTCCTGAAATAACTCCTCAAACAAAAAACCCTTAATATCTATCTTTTTTTCTGTTTTTATTTTCCTCTTAATGAGCTGAATCTTATCCAGCCTGTCTTTTAATGCGCCTTCCCTGAAAATAACAGCAATGTCAATATCTCCTGGAGAGTATTTGCCTTTAACAGCAGATCCATACAGCACAATATCAAATATAGACCTATCTTTTTTTTCAGCTTTCAGACATCTTCTTAATTCTTTCAGCATCTTTCTTAAGCACCTCGGCGGACTCTTTGTTCATCTTCTTGGTATAGCTATCCTGATAAAAAGGGAAATCCCTGTCAAGAATATCATAAATTTCAGGATATTTTTTCTGGAGAATTCTGAACCTGTGGGTGTGCGATGATGGGACAAAACCCTCTTTTTTTAAAATAAAGAGGTCAGTAATTGCACCAATAGACTTGAAAAAGAGAGTAACTGCAGAATTATATTTCCTTTCCTTGAAAGCCTCTTCTCCCAGCTCAAAATACTCGTTGAAATTATCCTTTAAAATTTTTTCTTTCTCATTCATATGTATGATACAACTAAATACTTATATTTAAGCTTTTTGGTTGTAATATACTAAAATAGAAAGTATGATTGATGATATGAAAAGCACGTCTGCCATAAATAAAAATTTAAAATTAGCTATATAAATATTGTTGAGGTGCATTAAGAGTAATAAAAAATTTATAAATCCGAAAGGTTTATATATATATATATACAATATCAAAAAAGTATGATTTTTAATAAAAGAGGAGAGGTAAATAATTCTTTTTTAATCATCGCCATTATAGCAATTGTTGCTATTGTTGGCATATCTATTTATGGCTCTAATAATGGAATTACTGGTGAAGTAATAAAATGTGGATATGTAAAAGGTGTAGGTTTTCAATGTACTGGAACAAGTAGTTATACTTCTCCTGATACCTCTACTGATACCTCTACTGCTACTTATGGAACTACTGATGACTCTACTTCTACTAGAACTGCTATTCAACAACCTGCTTTATCATATCCTCAATTTATTAATGCTAAAAAAAAACAAATGGCCTTTAATGAATATAAATTTAAAGCAGAAGAGCTTTTAAAAAGTTGGGCAAAGTTTACCACACCTAATAATGAGGATGGATATAACAGATATTTGAGGATAATTAAGAGTATACCTATAATTTCTCAACTACGCGAAGACTATCATAGTGGAAAGCAAATATATGATACTGAGGATATACAAATAATTAGGGCAAACATTAATGATGTTAGTGGGACAAACGGAAAAATGTATTCTATAAATAAAACTATCGTTTTTCTAACAAACGAAGATCTTAATAAACCATTGGAGTGTCAGAAACTAATGTTCACAAAACCCCCAAAAACTCCAGGTTCTTTTTTTGTTATGGGCGGAAATAAAGGATATTGGGAAGACGAAAATCCTGAAGAAAAAATGATTTTCGCTACTATAACAATGGATCCTGATGAAGGGGAAGCTGTGTTGTCTTCTACTAAATTTATAGATACTGCTGCTGCTAAATTATCTACTACTCAAACTCTCACATCTCCTTCTACTACTGAAAGAGTTGCTGCCCCAGGTTCTTGGGCACTTCCAAAGGTAATTATTGTAGGAGTAGGAGTAGGGATAGCAATTGGTATAGCTGGATGCAGCGACGATGAGCCTGCGCCAGCAGCACCAAGATGTGGGGTAGGAACTTCGCTAACAGCAGGTTATACAGGTCAAAGTTGTGTATATGGTACATGTCCTGATGACAAGAGATGTGGTATTAAGGATCCAGTCTTTAATGAAGTTGAATATGTAAAAGAAGGATCTCCAATAATCATAGCTAGTGGTCATACATGTGGTTGCTTTTAAAAACGTTTAAACAAACTTCGCATCGGATTGTAGACGGCTTCGGCATTAAAATCATCAGTGGAGTATTCAAATTTTGCTGTGAAAAGCGGTTCATTGTGCAGCCCTGGCCTGAATCTCAAACTCCACTTTAGGCAGGAATAAAAGACAAAGATTTATATATGATTGATACATTTTCTATGACAATTGATATAAGATGTATGACAATACTGAAATTAGGATTTTGGAGCAAATTTATCTCAATCCAGGCATCCATAAAAGAGAGCTTTCCAAAAAGCTCAAATTAGGCATGCCTTCTATAGATTATGGACTTCAGAAAATAAGCAGATTAATTAAGCAGAAAAAGGCTGGAAATCAGATTAGATGCTTCCTTGATTACTCAAAAGAGGATCTCACTCCTTCACTTAATATTGTTGAGCATTACAGATTTGAAAAACTTCCAGCAAAAGTGAGATTATCTGTAAATGATTTCTTAAAAGAATTAAAGGATAAACCTGTGATCATTGTTATATTTGGTTCTTATGCTAGCGGCGCTTATTCAAAAAATTCTGACATTGATATCTTATTAGTTTTTCAGAAAATTGAGGATTCTAAAAAAATTGAGGATATTGCAAAGAAAATAAGTATGAAAACCAATACACAATTAAATTCAGTTTATCTTAACTATCAAAAGTTCAAAGAATCCTTTCATAATCCGACCAAAGAATTTTTCAAAAAGCTTAAGAAAGATAAGATAATTCTGATTGGAATTGAATGGTGGAGGCAATTAATAGATGAAGAAGCCTGATTGGAAGCTTTGGTTAAACGAAAAGAAGGAATGTAAATTTTGGTTAGATGAGTATATCAGGAAAAAGATTCTAAAGAAAAGTTCTGATGAATCAAGATTGCACCTAAGAAGAACTGATCATAACTTGATTTTTGCCAACTGGATTATTGAAAAGCATAAAGATGAAATTCCAGAAGTTTTTGGAGAAGATAATTTTTATGACTGGGTGATTAATATTTATTACTATGCAATTTATCATTCTGCTCTTGCGCTCATGAGTAAAGAGGGATTTATGTCTAAAAACCACTCTGCTACACTGGCTTTTCTTATTTATCATCATTACCATTCGCAGAAAGCGCTTGAAAAAGAGGATGTTGAATTAATCGCTAGTTCTTTAAATAGGGAAGATATCGAAACTCTCGGTGTTTCAAAGGAATTGAGAGAAAAAGCTTGTTATGATATTCATGAATCTTTCGAAAAGAAATTAACTGAGCAAATTAGAGAGCAAGCTGTTGATTTTGTGAATAAGATAAAATCTTTACTCAAATAAGAACTAATATGAACCTGAAGATATATTTATCATGCTTTTTGTAAAACTTTACTAAACAGAATGAGGGAATCTTAAACAAACTTCACATCTGGATTGTAGCCGGCTTCTTTGTTAAAATCTGCCAGGTTGTAATCAAACTCCGCTGTGAAAATTGAGTCATCACGCAGGGAAGGTCTGTATCCAGTCAGCTGAACAATAATCTGGCTTATAAGCTGGGTTGCATTTCCTGCCAGATGCACATCATACATATCTTTAAAATGGCTGAGTTGCAAGTCCCAATTCAGCGATGGAAAACCCTCTTCACATATTCTAATAAGTCCATGAGAAGGATTCTTCCCATAAACAGCAGTTTTATATCCTAAACTAAGATTACTTCCAAACGTTTTACTGTGTAATCTTTCAAGAATTCCTCCCTTCAAGAAAGGGGATGATTGGCCGATAACTCCGTCAAGAGTAATTTTATAAATACCCCTGCCTTCCACCGTTTTGCTTTTTACATTAAAAGAAAGTTCAGGATGCCATCTTTTCGGCAGTCTTCCTTCTAAGCCTGAAGGTTTGGTATTCTTAGTTATAATATCATATATTTCTGCCATATATATTAATTTAAATAGACTATTTATAAATGTTTCGCAATTAGTTACAATTAAAAATGTTGCTATCACCAGCATTTGACTTAAGAATCCTCGCCTATTGCTGCACACAGAGCTGAAAAATAGTGCATTGTTAAGTTAATTGGTCTTGCAATTGGTCTTGCGAATGATTTAAAAGATTAAAGAACAAATCTAAACAAAGCGTGATCTTTTGAGGACTATTCCTCATTCTGTAGAAACAATCTTGCTCTATGAACTTCTTATTGCAGTTCTTGCAGGAATATCTCTGCCTTATTCCATGAGCTTCTGTTTTGAAAGAGCGCCACGTTTTATTGTTTTTTGGCTTTTGCAGTTAAGGCACACTTTTTCCATAATATAATTAGGCACCCGAACTATATAAACCTTTCGGGTTCCGAAATGACCTATACAATTATTAATCATTTAATGATAAAGTTTATATACTAAACAATTAAACAATTAAATATGACGGATAAAATAGCTTTAGATGCACTATACAATCTTAGTGGCGAGAAACTTGTAAAGTATGCAGAAGGAGAAATCTTTGATAGAACCATCTCAAGTCAAGATAATATTGGAGTAAGGATAGCCGCTTTTGGAACTAAAAATGGTGGCATAATCCTGGTGGGGCAGAAGGATTTTAGAGAAGGGGGAGAAATAATAGGAATTGATGAAGAAGAATTCCAAAGAACATTTTCTCAAGCGATAAGCAATGTTCGACCCGCTCCATTAACACAATCTAGAATTATAGAATATAAAGATAAGAAATTGGCAGTTATAGAAGTAAGAGATGTTGGTGAACTTAGACCGTGTGCTTACAAAAAAAATTTCTATGAAAGGAAAGGTGAATCTTCATTACCCTTACAACCGGATGAGGTAAGGAGGTATCATATCGTTTATGGAGGAGTCAATATTGAAAATATGCCTACTCATGCCTCTAGAGAGGATATAGACAAGGAAGAGTTAAAAAAATATTCTGAACTATTAAAAAAAGAAGAAAGCAACATTTTAGAAAGTATCTCTCATGATGGCTCCCTTACAATAAGAGGAGTAGTAGCATTATCTAGAGATCCATTAAAACATTTGGAAGGAGCATTTATAGAAATACAAAAGTATGATAATGTTTTGGGTAGTCCACCAATTCCCATTGGTAGCCCCATAAAGCTCTCCAAGCCTGCAGGTCTTTTGATTGAAGAAACAACTCAAATACTTCTTCAAAATTTACCGTTGGAAAGAAAATATGATGGTGCTAAAATGGTAGAATCCCCAATTATCCCTGTAAGCGTTATCCGAGAAGTTATTACAAATGCTGTCGCCCATAGAAATTATAGAAGTACCGAACATGTGAGAATAAGGATTTTTGCTGACTGCTTTGATATTGCTAATCCCGCCGTTGTTTCTGAAAAAATGTGGGCGGATATACTTGCTACTCATTCTACTTATCACCCCAATGAAGGTCTATATACTTTCCTTAATCCCAAGCAACTTTATGAAGGGCGAGGAGAAGGAATTTGGAAAATAAAAGAAGAACTTGAACGTTTACGTAAAATAGAGCCAGAATTTAAAGTAATTGGGGATTCACCTTCCTCATTCTATGTTAAGATAAATTTAACTCAAAAAATAGCTAAAGATGTGAAAATGTTAAGATTAACTGCTATGATAAAAAAAAATGAGAAAATAACTTCTTCCAAGGTAATGAAGCTTTTAGGTGTTTCTAGGGTAACTGCTTTGAATATGTTAAATAAACTAGTAAAAGAAGGAATACTAGATCATGAAGGGACAACAAAAACAAGTAAGTATAAATTAAAGAAGATTATATCTTCTCAATAATGATTTTGTTGTTCTTTAGTTCTGCTTTAATCTCTTTATCTAAGAAATCCCCTTTTTCAACAACTTCCTTGGGCAGATTGACACGATATTTATAGTAGACTATATTCCCAACTTTCTTATCCACCACTTTCATAACTTTCATTAAAAAATTAGGAACCAGAACTATTTAAATTTATTTGATCGAAATATTTACAAATCAAATAATCTGGTTTATTTTATGAATGGTGTTTGGTTAACAATAAAAATCTATCCTGTTTGTGAAACTCAAGATCTAGGTAAAATCTTTTCTAAAGAAGTATTTCAATGTGCAGACACCTACACAGAGGAGTTAGAAAGTTTATCTAAATCTAACTTCTTTCTACATTATACTACTTATAGACACGCTCCAGATGGTCCAAATTTTACATTTTATGCATATACTGAAGAAAAAGAAAAAATTTATGGGTGGAAAGAAAGAAATGAAAATAAGCAGTTTATCCAAAGAATTAATATTTGTGAAGGGAATGAAAATGAGCAAATAAAAGAAGGGGTTATTGCAAAAAGTCTTTACAATAAATACAAGCTTCTTCCAACTAATCAAATTTATATCCAAGTGATTCAAGAGACAGAATACTAGCAATTAGCGAGAGAATATGGAAAACATTATTTCTGGAATATGTTAAGAATGAAAGATTATTAGAGCAAAGTGGATTAAAAATCTCCTAAGAAAAGACTAATTAACTTAACAATGCAGAAAAATAGAAAGGTTTAAATATATAAAATAATTACATGTAATTACAGGTGATTATTATTGTTTATTAAGTTAACTAAGTATGCCGAAAGGAAAATGATTGAACGCGGAATAAGCATGGCAGAAATCGAAAAGGCAATAAAAAGTGGCAATAAGTATATACAAAAGCCAAACAAGATTATAGCAGAGCATGGATACTTTGCAGTTGTTTATAAAAAAGTTGGAAATGTACATTATGTAATCACTGTAAAACCAAGGTGGTGAATTATGAATAAATGCCCTTTATGTGGGAAAGGAAAACTGAAACTAGTTAAAGAAAAACATGTAATGTTCGGAGTAGACTTGGGAACATATCCTGCAGAAAAATGCACTTTTTGCAGTGAGATATTTACAGGTTCAAGCATAATCAAGAAAATTGAAGAAATGGCAAAGAAAAAAGGCATATGGGGATTAGGAGCCACTACAAAAATAACCAAAACAGGAAATTCACTAGCTGTCAGAATACCGAAAAAAATAGTAAAATACTTAAAATTGAAAAATAGTGAAGAAGTGTATATATATCCGGAAAAAGATAAAATTATAATTGAATCAAAATAACTGGTGAGATGAATGGCATTCTGTGAGATGTGCGGAAGGGAATCTTTGCTGTCAAGGACTAAAATAGAAAACACTGAATTACTGGTTTGCGGCTCTTGCTCAACCTTTGGCAAAGTTATAAAAACTAATATTGAAGAGCCTGAAGTGCCTAAAGCAAGAAAGCCTCAGATATACAATGAAACAGTTGAAATAATTCCTGAAGGCTATGGGAAGAAAGTAAAAGATGCAAGGACATGGGCAGGCTTGAACCAAAAAGAATTTGCCTTTAAATTATCTGAGAAAGAGTCTGTGATAAATAAAATAGAGTCAGAGCACTTGATGCCAACTCTGGAATTAGCTAAAAAAATAGAAAGATTATGTGAAATAAAGATAATAGAGTCATATAAAGAGGAGAAAAAGCCAGAGGATAATATTAATTTCAGGGACGGCGGATTAACAATCGGTGATATAATTAAACTAAAAGATGAAGAATAAAAAAGAACTGGCTTTAATTCTTTCAAAGCTGAAGGATTTTGAATCTTATGATGTTGAACTTGAGCAGTACTCCACGCCTTCTGAGATATCTGCAGAAGTTCTATGGACTGCTTGCCTTAATGCAGATATTGAAAATAAAGTTATTCTTGATGCAGCCTGCGGTCCTGGATATTTTGGAATAGGCGCTTTGCTTTTAGGTGCAAAAAAAGTTTATTTTGTTGATATCGATGAGAAGATTTTGAAAATTGCAAAAGAAAATATAAATAACATAAAAAAAGGATATAGTATTGGAAAATTTACAATTCAAAATAAAAATATCTCTGATTTTAAAAAAAAAGTAGACACAGTAATCCAAAATCCTCCTTTTGGAGTCCAGAAAAAACATGCAGATAAGATATTTTTGGAAAAAGCAATGGAAGTTTCTAAGAAAATATACTCTATACATAAAATAGAGTCTGAAGGCTTTATCAAAAAAATAGCAGTAGAAAACAATTTTATGCTAAACAAAATAATGCCTTTGATATTTTCAATAAAGCAAACCCAGAAATTCCACAAAAGGCCTATCTATAGGTTCAAGGCAGGATGCTTCATACTAAGTAAGGTTTAAATATATTAATTCTGACAATAAACTAATGAAAAAAAGAGGTCAGGCTAGTATTTTTATTGTTGTTGGTTTGATAATTCTAATAGTTGCAAGCTTGACTTATGTTATATCAAAGGATATTATTCTTAGCAAATTAAGCCAAGAGCCTGCTGTCTTTTCAGCAAGGGCAGAGCCAATTAGAACCCACATCCAGTCCTGTTTAGAAGATACTTCCAAAAGTGCTATAGGTTTAATAGGATTACAGGGCGGAAATATTGAAGTTTCCAGGGAAGAAGGGTTGCATGTTGTGATAAGGGATTTCTATGAAGATGGAAAAAATACTGTGTTGCCTTTAAGGCTATTGGAAAAAAACTTTGATCAGTTTCTAGTTGACAATTTTCCTTTGTGCATTAAGGATGAAGTAATCGGATATAGCTTAAAAAAAGGAAAATTAACTGTTGACAGCAACTTTAAAGAAAATGAAATAATAGTAAATGCTAACTATGACATAAAAGCCATAAGGGAAGATGTTGAAATAAGTTATAAAGAGTTTGAATATCAAGTTCCTGTAAGAATTGGTTATCTTCACAACATAATTAATGAAGTTGTTAATGAACAAGTTAGAGAGCCAGATTTAATTCATTTCTCAACGTTAACATCTTATGATGTTAATTTTTTAGTTATGCCTTTAGATGAAGCAAATTACATTATTGGCGTTCAGGATGATAAGTCAAAATTAGATGATAAGTCATACACATTTATGTTTGGAATGAGGTTTAGATGAAAAGATTATTAGCAATTTTGGTGATGTGGATGATATTACTTAGTACTCTTTCTATTGCACAGGATAATGAATACTATAAAGAATTAACTCAAAAAGAGATTAAATCTATTAAAGCCCAATTAGAAAATGATCCAGTATCAGTAGAAGATTGGTCTGTGATAGATCCAAAAGATTATGCATTAGTCCCCCCTAAAGAATGGAAAAATATTGATCTAAAACATTATGAAGATATATCTTGGGTAAATGTTCAGGATGCCGAAGCATGGAACTTCATAGACATAGACAAAATAATAGACAACAGGGCTCAGGCAGAAATTCCAGAAATAGGATGGCTGCAGGGAGATAATTTAAATAAGATATCCTTTGGAAACAACCTGCCAAACGCAGTTGAAGCATTTAAGAAAAAATTTCCGGATGTAGATGTAAAATTCAGTGTTAAAGGAACCTTATACATCAAAGATGGCAAATTATATTCTGGAGAGTTACTTAGGGTTAAAGCTGCTTTTCCAAAGGAGCCGGAAACATTTGAGGTTGCTATTAAAAGCAGGATAGATCCTAAGGAATGGCCTGAAGAAAAATACAATATTGAAGTTACTGAAAATGGATTTTTGATAAAAGAGAAGAAAGACGGATTAAATAGCTATCAAAAACAGATAGATATTAAAAATGAAATTCCTGGAAGCAGGGATTATGCAAATTTCATAGATTTGGTAAACAAAGATGGAAAATTAACAATTTCTGAATCATCAGGATCAATACAGATTGATTTTGTAGGTGACATAGAATATATTTCCAACTTAAATGATATTACTATAAGGAACATTGGCCAGAGAGAAGTTGTTGGCATAATCTTTAATCTAAATGAAAAAGAGCCTAAAACATTAATACAGGGAAGTGTTAAGACAAAAAGTCTGAAATTAAATCCAGACGGAGAATTTTCAATTTCCAATAATGAAGGCTACAGAACTTATCAGGGCAGGAATTTTGATTTAGATGTTGAAGTAACAAGAAATGTTCCAAAAGACAGCATAATCTTGGATTATGAAGTTTCTGTTGGAGCAGAAAACAAAAAAATTATAATAGGAACAGCAAGCCTAAGTGATTTGGACAATAATGATTTGGTAATAAGAGACCCAAATACATTGGGATTTTTGGAAGAGTCTTTCAACCGAGATAAAAAAATAAGTGATCAAGCTTTAATAAATTCTGCGCATAAGCATGTTGGATTTGCTGTTAAAGACAGCGTCAAAGTTTCTGTAAAAAATGCAAAGACTGGAGAATCAGTATCTTTTAATCCAATCAATCCTCCAAAAGATCTGAAATTTGTTTATGGTGTAACAGAAGGCATTGCAACAGAAAATGGAATTGGAAGCGTCTTGGTAGAGCCCCTTTCCAGAGTTGATGGTCGGGAATTGTTTACCTTAGAGCATTTAAGCAAAGGCACTGATGGAAAAGTTTATGGTAAAAAAGATACATACAAAATAAAAAATGATAAAGTAGTTTACGATTCAGACAGACAGGAATTGGGCAGATTAAGCAGAGCTTTAAGAGACAGGCAAGTTACTCCTGAATCTTTTAAGTTGAACCAAAAATTAATTCAGCTGACTCAGGACCAGGTAAAAAAAGTAGACGATGGAGAAAGGGTTGAGGTTAAGATTCCTTTAGGTAATAAGAATATGCTTTCTGTAAAAGTTGGAAGCTTGTCAGTAGAAGGAGAGAATTTTGTAGAAAGAAATGGTAAACTAGTTTCAGTTAAAAAGGTTGAAGTTGGAGCAAGAGTTGAAGAAGGCGGTGTTTTGAAAGTTGATGAAGGGATTAAAGTTGAGGAAGCATTCACAGCTTCTGTTGACTTAAAAGTGAATGATAAGGAAAAAGGCTCTGCATTTGTTTTGATGGATCCGAAAGCAGCAAAGGTTAATTTTCAGCTCGACCAAGATGTTGCTGAAATAATAGCAGATGATATTTCAAAGCTTACACAAGATCATTCTACTAATGTTAACTTAGATTATGAGGTTGAGTCTAAATTTGGTCCAGCCAGAGCAATTGATAATACTCTTGGAGCATTGTCAGAAATACCTATTTTAGGATTTATATTTGAATTAATAGCAGCTTTCTTTAAATTGTTATTTGCACCATTTGGGTTTTTGGTAAGCGGAGAGGCAACAATTCCTTTTGGGGAGGAAGAAGCCGAAATAGCAGAAGGAAGTATTGAAGAAACAATCCCTGAACAGCCTCTTCAGAATGAGTAATTCTTTAAAGTCAAAGGGAAACCTTTATATAATAGTATCTATTAATAAGTAGTAACATGATAGGTGAATTTAGAAAGAGGTTAATGGCAGGTTTTCTAGCTACTGCAGTTTTAACAGGATGTCATATAGGACCTAATGCAAGAGGCTTTAATGTAGAGTATTTGGATGATTATAACTCTGCACAAGGCAATCTCATCGTTTTATACAAAAATAGAAAGGATTTGGATGATGCATTCAGGATTATTCGCTCATTCAAATGGCTTGGAAATGATATAGAGGCTGTAAGGGTTGAAAATCCTGACGATTACTACCAAACTTATGCAGGGCTTAACGGAAAATTTGATAAAATGGTGAAAGAAAGAGGATTAAAAGTATCTGATGAAGAGGATCCTGTTATAATCCATAGAGAGATTAACCGACGTGGAGAATTTGAAACTAAAGCTTTATACAGACCGAACTAATTGTAAAATGAAAAAAATTAAGAGATTTTTAAGCTTGGTTACATTAGCTGCATCCTTAGCAGGATGTACAAGTTCTGAACTGAAATAAGAATTCAAAGGCGGAAAAGTTATTGTTGGTTTTAGTCCTGGTGGGGATGGAAGCAAAGGCACTGCAACAGCTAAATTTGAATTAGAGCCGGAAATTGCAAAAAAACCCAAATTATTTTAAATGATTTATCTTCTGATACAATAAGGCACTCAACTCAGGTAGATTATGAAATAAAATCTAAAGTTGAAGCAGCAAATCCAATTATAAGTGCTGCAGATGCTTTATCTGATATACCTATTATTGGACTTATCTTCAAATTTCTGTCATTTTTATTCAAGTTATTATTAGCTCCCTTTGGTTTTTTGGTTAGTGGAGAAGCTTCTATTCCTTTGGGTGATACAGAAGAAATTGCTGATGAAGAGGAAACTGAAACATCTTTAGAAGCAGAAAAAACAGAATAATTAAGGCCTGTACCAGCCTAAAATTCTTTCACCATTTTCTGTAAATTCTCTATGAATAACCACAGGATCATCTTTGTCTCTTATTTTAAATCCCATTTCTTTAGATAATTTGTCAAAATCACCATTAATCCTTTTGTAATAGACTTCAGGATTTTCCACTTTTACGATTTCTACATTTTTATCTAACCATCCAAATCCTTTTACTATATTTAGGGCTTTATCTAAATCTCTTCTATTTTTGTAAACAACAACGACATTGCCTCTGGTATCCTTATAATTATCGAAATAAGTGACATTTAACCCTCTTGCATTAGGTCCTATATGGCACCCTGTTAATCCTACTGCTCCTAATGAAACTGCAATAGCTAGAGCATTTTCCCTAAGCCTCTTTCTCAATTTCCCTATCATTTTACTACTAGGAGATAGAAACTAATATATAAAGGTTTGGTTTTTAACAGAAATGTTTATAACAGATCAAGAAAAAGAAGATTTAATGAAAAAAAGAAGAGAATTTAACAGGTTTTTTAGAAGCATTTCTCTAGCTTCAGCTTTATTAGCTGGCTGTATTAGTATGCCAAATAAACAAGAAATAAAATCTAAAGAGCCAGATTATTTAGGCATGTCTTATAAAAAAGCTATTGAGGAAGTCAAAACTCCTGAAGAAGCTGCAAAATATGTAAGGCAGTTAGTCAAAAGAGCAATAGATAGTGATAGTCTTGATAATGGATTCAATTACTCTTCATTTAAAAGATCTCATGAAGGTTATAAAATAGACTGTTCAGAAGCAGCAGCTTCAGCAGCAGCTTTATTGCAGGATGATGGCTTTAAGCCTTTAGTGCTTTTTATGCTTGGCAAAGAAGGACAAGGACATTGTGTTTATGTTTATGAAAAAAAGAACAAATTAGGAATAATCGGCATTAATAATGAGGATAATAATTACGGCTTTAAAGACACTGATGAGATTGTAAATTATTATAATAAAATATTTGAAGGAAAAGGGGCTGATAAAATAGAACATCACTTTTTTGTAGATTTAAAAGAAAGGTATGGTGATGATTACATGCATTATGAAAATGATTATCAATTAAAGAAAATGCTGGATGACATGGAAAAACCTGGGAAAAAATAATCAAAACCTTTTTAAATCCAATACTTAAATAATAAACTATGGAAGTCAATATTCTGGAAGATACTAAGGAGAAGCTTAGAGCAGAAATTAAAGATGAAGATCATACTTTGCTTAATGCTTTAAGAAGAGAGATTTGGAATGACTCTAAGGTGAAATTAGCAGGATATAATATTGCCCATCCTTTGACAGCAGATCCTGTTTTAACAGTAGAAACCAGTTCTGGAAGCCCAAAAAAAGCATTAAAAGATGCTGTTAAAAGGCTTCAAAAAAACAATGAAACTTTAATTAAGAAAATAAAAAGTTTGAAGTTATAGTTGGCTATATTGAGAGTCTTTAGGTTTGCAGGATACCTTTTGTTTTCTCAATGAAGTTTATAGTTTGCTTCAAAAGTGCATTAATTCTCTCTTTTTCTATTAAGGTTTCTGTGCCGTACTGGAATCTTTCTCGCAGGTCAACGATGTCTGCTTCTTCCAGTTCATTTTTTCTCTCACTCGCGAATATCTTGTACAAATCTGCCTTTTGCAAGCTGATTTTGCCTTGCTCGATTAAGTGTTCAATTGCCACAAATGTGCATTCTTGGTTCCTGCTTTCATAACCGAACTTTTGCAGGATTGCTGAAAGACAGTGATAATGGGCGTAAAATGATGCGCTGATTGCCCAGTCATTGAATCCGCCGCTGATTAGATAGCGCATGACTTCAAGGTTGTGTTCTGCTTTCTTTATGTAGTCATCTGCCTTTCGTGTGTCTTGTGCAATTATGTGCAGTCCGCGATGCTTGCGCCCTTCTTTTTCTGCTTTTTTCAGGCACCAGTTAAGCTTTTTTTCTGCATATGTCATTGTCTAATTGCCCTATGTATTGAGTTTACAATGGTATCATGTCCCCATAAAACCTTTCCGGTTCTGAGGATTTCAAGAATCACTTTATCAGGCTTTTTGAGGTTGTTCACAAGGTCTTTGGAAGTTTGAAAAATTGGTTGGATGTGCTTTGTCTTGAGCATTTGGAGTTTGTCCAGTGCTTTTTGGAATGCTTTGTAGTTTTTTTCTTCAATTACAACCAAAACATCGATGTCGCCTGCTTTTTCGCCCTTTTCCAATACTGAGCCAAAGAGCATTGCTGCAAGCACAAGTGGTTTTAGCCTTTCCAAGTCCTTTGCTTGGGCGCGAGCATAAGGCAGTTTAATGTCCTCAAACAAAGAGAGTTCTGCTTTCTTTCGAGCAAGGTCTGATGCGAAGTTGAGATGATAAAATACTGCATTCGCAAGCCTTAATGGAATTACTATTTCTTGCAGCTCAAGTTTTTTCAGCAGTTTATGGCATCCCTTTGGTGTCATTCCAATGTGCTTTGCCAGTTGGTTAATGCTATATTTCTCACTAAAGTGGCGGGTCAAGAAACTCAGTACTTTTTGCTCATATCGCGATGTTCTCACCATAGGAACCAATAGTACATAATTATGTACTAATAGTATATAAACCTTTCTGCTCTTAGAAAGAAAGCACTTGTTTTACCAAATTAAAAGGCTTCAAAAAAACAATGATAGCTTGATGAAGAAGATAAAAGGTTTGAAGTTATAAGGAAGCAATCAATATTTCAATAACTGATTTTAAGTCTCCTCTGCAGTCTTGTATCCCTTTTGATAAGGTATTGACTAAATCAGGATTAAACTGATTCTTTTGATGATAACATGTCATTGAAGTTCCCTCTAGCCTGTTTCTAATTTCTTCAGGTTCCTGTGCTGAAACTAAAATAACCCTTTTAGTAATTGTACATTCTTTATGGCTTCTAAAATCAAATATAGTCCCTTTTAATTCCTGAGAAAAAGTAGCTTCTTCACAGCTATTTGCTTTTTTAATAAAACATTCCGAACTGGTGCATGCCTTTACTCCTGGTTTAATAAAAGTTATAGCTATTATCAATCCAAGTATAATCAAGATTATTGCTAAAATAAAGAAAATTGTTTTTATTGTTATTTTTGGCTTTACTTCTGTTAATATTTTATTGATTAAATTTAAAGAAAGTCCTTTTTTACGAAGCTCATACCTTATTTCCTCTTCTATAAATCCTCTTTTGTAAGCTTCTTTAACAGTATTCCTCAATTCCTTTTCAAGCTCATAAGCCATGATTTTTGTAAAATTACAGACTATAAAACTATTTCTAATCACTTTAAAGTCAATAGTAAGTTTAATATTATAGTAAGTCTTCTATAAATAGACATTATTAATGTGCTGACTTTGGTGGGATTACATGGAAAATACATATCCTTTACTAAATCGTGCAAGAGAATATGCTAGAGATTTTACAGAAAGAATTAGGTTAAAACAAAAAAGATTCTATGAAAAAGACTTTAAAGATATGATAAGTTTGGAAGAAAAAATCAGAAATGATTCTAAACGCATAAATTTAGATTTTCTGGACCCAGAAGCTTATTTCTCATTAGGAGAGAGCCTTTATTCTTTGTTTAGAGAAAATTCTTTGATAAACAGGGATGTTGATGAAGATATTCTGAACGATTCTATTAGGGCGTTGTTAAATGTAAAGGAGATAGTTCATCTGGAAAATCCCCAAAAATTAACAATAACAAGATTCATCGGTAAAGATCTTTCTTTATTGCCACAAACTTTGTTTATTCTTAGTCAGGCTTATCTTGAAAAAGCTTTTATTGAGATGAGAAAGCAAAATATGGATATAGGTAATGCTTGTTTATACCTATCCTTATCAGAAGACAATAGGGATTTAGTAACTTACTATGATTCTTTTCCGCTAAAGAGTAAAGAGGTTAAATATCATTATAAACGTTTAGATAAGATGAAAGAATTTTTAGATCATAAAAGGCAACAGATTATTAATCACTTATAAGTAATTAAAAAATAGAAACCTTTATAAAAGTCTTTCAAGATCATATTTTTATGGAGTAATTCATGGAAAATACATATCCTTTACTAAATCGTGCAAGAGAATATGTGAGTAATTTTGCAGAAAAAATCGGATTTGAAAGCAAAAGATTTTCTGAAAAAGACTTTGCAGAGATGATAGGTCTTCAAGGAAAAATTAATGATGCTAGCAATAAAATAGAGTTAGATATAACAGATAAGCAGGCTTATTTCTCATTAGGAGAGAGCCTTTACTCCTTGTTTATGGATAATTATCTTATTAAGAGGCAGGTTAATGAGAACATCTTGAATGACAGCATTGAGGCATTATCAAAGGTTAAAGATATTCTCAGTTTACAAAATTCAAGAAGAGTATTGCTTGATAGTTTAGCTGATAATGATAAGGAATTGTTAGTAAGAACTTTATTTTATCTTAGCAAAGCTCATCTGGAAAAAGCCCATATGGCATGCAGAAAAAATGATAGGGGAGATGTTTATTTTCACTTAGGGCTTGCAGAAGCTAATAAAGAGATAGTTACAACATATTCTGATATAGCAGAGGTTGAAATTTATTATAAAAGAGCAGAAGAAATAAGAAACATGCTTGATAATAGCTAAAAAATTAATTCCTTATAAGTAATTAAATATAGAAAGGTTTAAAGGCAGAAAGTAATTTATAATTATAAAATGGATGATGCCAGAGATAATCTGCTTACTGTATTGGCCTATGCCAGACATTATTCTGAAGGGAGCAGATTAGAGAAAGAAATTAAGGATGAGATTAAAGCTATAGAAGTAAATGAATTTGATACAAATGGTATTCCATATGGTGCAAAATTCCAATCATCTTTTGCCCTTCTTAATCTTGGAAAAAATCTGTTTCAACTATATAAAGAAAGAATAGCATATAAAGGTTTAAGACATTTTATGAGCATATTATTAACGCTTAAAGATATAATTTATGATAAGAATCCACAAACTTTTTCAGCAGATGATATGGTGGGGAATGACAGGGAATTATTACCTGAGATATTCTTTTATCTCAGCAAATGTTACTTGGAGAAAGCAAAAGATTATCATAAGGTACAATTAGAATGTAGAAAAAAAGAAGATAGAGACATATCAGATACTAACTATTATTTGACAAAAGCAGAAGATAAAGCAGAGATAGTTAAAAAGCATTATGTAGGTTCAAGCCAGTGGAAATTGGTAGAAGAGCATTATAAAGAGATAGAAAGTTTTAGAAATAGTATTGGTAATCAAGATTAATTCCTAAATATGAGATATGTAATATTTTCAGATATACAGGGAAATTTAGAAGCAATAAATATCTTCAATAGATGTATTAATCAGACTTATCCTCTTCTTAAAAAAGATTATGTCATTTGCCTGGGAGATATAATCAATAGAGGAAATAATTATAGTGATAATAGAGTAATTGATAGTGTTAGAGGCTTGCATTCTATAAGATGCGTAAAAGGAAATCATGAAGAAAAAATAAAAGATGAAGGTGAATACAGAATCAATCAGGAAAATTTGGATTTTCTCAGACAATTGCCTATTAGCCAAAGTCTAGAGGATCTGCTGTTCTTTCATTCATCTCTTGCGAATCCAGGAAAAAGATTAAAGACTAAGGATGATATAAAAGAAGAAGCTAAATATATATCACAAAACCGTCCTGATTCAAAATTTATTCTATTTGGACATTCTCATCAAGCAGGTATTTTCTCTTATGATTGTAGAGACGAAACTATAGGTGAGATTGATGTAAAAATTGATAGTATTCCCATGAGAAAGAACATACCTTTAGATGACAGATTAATGTATTTTATTAATCCAGGAGGAATTGGTCTTTATTATGGACTGGCACAAACTTTTGCTATTTTAGATACTGAAAAAAGTAATATCCATTTTTATACCTTAGACCAGTTAGAAGACATGGATGCAAAGAGAAATTTAATTTATATGTTTGCTATAGAGTGGATGCCTCATCTTAAGGGAGATGAATGGAGCTGGAATTCTTTAAAAAAAGACTTAAAATTTTTAAGAGAAAATAACAAAGGCGGAAGGTTTGATGAAATTATAAGGATTATGGAGGAGCTTAACCCTCCTAATAGTTTATCTAAAAAGAAAGAATATTATAAACAATATTCATTAAAATTAGCTAACGCAATTGAGAAAATTGCTACAAAAGATATAATGTCTAGTTATCTTGAGGAAGATGATGAGCCTCTAAAAGCAAGAAATTTTTGGTTAAATCATGAAACAATACCCATCGGAGGAATACAAATATCTAAAAATTTGATAAGAGAAAAAAAAAGTAATAAAAAATAAAGTTATCAGCTTTACTTAATAAGAGATGAAGGTATAATCTCCTCCCTGAGACTAGGGTCATCCAGCCATTTCAAATCATGGTATTTAGGATCAAGCAGATTTTGATCAATATTCTCAAAAAAATTAAGTACATAATTTTCCATCTCCTGCCTATCGAATTTTAATCCTTTTTCTTCTTGCCTTTTTGTTACCCAAGAGTCTTGTTTGATTTTAATAATTTTTCCAGTTTTCTGATCAAATTCCATTTCAAAGCCTATAGACTTCTGCAGTATTGAAGCACTCTTAGATAAATCTCCCTGATAAAAAGCTTCTGCCTGAGCTTTTAAGCTTGGATCATCCAATTCAACTAGCTTTGCAACAGCATGCCTATGATGAGTTGCTTCTGTTTCGGTTAAAAAAGCAGTAACATACTTATTATTTTTGTCTTTATACACAACTGCTTTTGCACCATACACTTCAACATCAGGACCAAGCCTAGAACCAGATTTTGGAAGAGGAATCTGAAAAACTTCTTCTACATTAATTGGAGAAATTCCTTCGTATAAATTGCTCTCAGGTTTTACTTTAGTCTGCGGATGTTCTCCTATAACTTTTGAGATTATTGGAGGAGTTTGCTCTTCTCTTACCTCTTCAATAAAACCAGATTGCCTAATAACATTTTTTTCAATTAAGACTTTGGAGCTTTCTAAATTAAATAGATCTAAAGCAATTTTACTAGTTTGATACATTTTATTAGCTTCAAAATCTACTAATTCTTTGGGATTTGATAAGTCATATCTGAATCCTCCTCCCCAGTCAATTAAAGTTATTTCTCCAGTTCTTTGATTATAGAGTATGTTGCCAAAATGGAGATCTGGATGCACTATTCCCCTTTCATTTGCAGCAAATTCAAACTTTTCTCTGATCTGTTTTTGAATATCAACAAATTGCTCTCTAGTTAGCTGTTTAACATCTCTTAAAGGGACTGCATCTTTTATGTATTCCATCCTAATTGCATTAGACTTCCTTTCTCCAATCTCAACTTCAATAATATCCTCTAAATTTGGACCTATCTTCTTGCCTGTTCTTTCTGCCAATTCTGTTAAGTCTTTTAAATTATCTGATTCTGTCTTAAAATCCGGTTTTACAATTCTTTCATTAATGCCTGGATGGGTTAAAAATACATCTCCTTCTTTTATTGGCTTTTCAGCTTTTAATAAAAATAATTCATTTGTTGTTAAATCTCTGTATAAAAATGAATTGGCCTCAACACCATATGCCAAAAATTCAACAAGCTCAGCATTTTCTAATTTTGGAGCAATAACAGGCGGTTCCCTAAGAAGGCGTTCAACCTTTAACCTTTCATTATTCATAACGCTTTGCACTTCTTGTATCTTTAATTCAGTGTCAAGATCCGGACTTTTTTTCACTAAGTCTTCAAGACCTTTGTTAATTTCATCGAATATTCTTTCCTCAGACAACCCTGAAGTTCTTCCTCTTTCCAGAATTTCTCCAACACTTTTTTCTACTAAAGGCACACCTTCGCCTAAGTCCTGGCTCTGGATTCTATTGCCCAATATTAAAGACATAATGCTCTTGAATTCACCTGCTCCAGAAAGATCAGAAGCTTTAATTCTAACTTTTGATGCAAGATCAGATATTAAATTATTATAATCTCTCAGGTCTTTAGCAGTATCTTTAGAAACAGATCCTTTGCCAAAATCAATAATAGTAACCTTAACACTTCCATCCTGTTTGATATCTACTAAAACATTTTCAGGCTTAAGATCATCATGAATAACTTCTCTTTTATGAATTTCCTTAACTGCTGTTTCAAGCTGTTTTGCAAATTCAGCATGTTGTTTTTGTGTTAATGTTCTAATGTCAGATATAGGAACGCCTTCAACAAATTTTAAAGGTAGTGCTTCAACAGTAATTGACTCACCTTGAATTTTTACAATTTCCCTTTCAATTATTTCTCCTCTCTTTTGAACAACACCTTCTACCCCTTCTAGTCTATCTAAAAGTCTACTTTCCTGTTCAAGTTTAGCTTGACTTTGAACTGCGCCAAGATCATGAGGTCTAGCTGGATCATACTTTGAGACTTTTAATGCCAAATCACCAATTTGATATACTTTTCCAGAAGTACCCTCTCCTAATTCAGATATTCTATTTGGTTCGCGAATAATAATATCGAGTGCCTCTTCAGGAGTTTTGCTTTCTAATTTTTCAGCCTCAATTGGTCTAAAAGGCATTTTAATTACAACTTCTTGTAGTCTTTCAATGACTTGTTGATTATTTTGAAGATTTTCTTTTAATTTTTTAATCACCTCGGTTCTTGCTTGCCTTTGCTGAATCAATTCTTCAACATCTCCTTCTCTAGATTCTTGAATATCTGCTAATTCCTTTTCAAGACTTTTTATTCTTATATCAATGATTTCTTTAGCTCTTCCAAGTTCAGCTTCATTATGAAATCCACTGCGATCAAGAATTTCATTTCCGCATTCTCCTAATCCACGACACTTTTCAACAAAATCTCCTCTAGCTTTTGTCAATCTGCCTTCTGCCAATCTAGATCTTTCCTTTAGTCCAGCAACTTTTGCAGTTTTTTCTATACTTGAAGGTTCTAATTCTGCTTCATTTATTTCTCTTTGAATTTGAATAGTCTCTTTTTGTGCTTGAAGATAATCTTTACTGAGTTCGTTAGCTAGATCACTATGTTCTTCGAGAAGTCTTTTCCTTAATTCTAATACTCTTTCTTGAGCATCAACTTTAGATGTACCTCGTAGATCACTCACTTGATTTTCTAATCTGTTGATATCTATAAGTGTTCTTTCAGCTTCTAATCTTTGAGCTTCAGCAGCATCTGGTTTTGAAAATAATTTTTGAAAGAAATTTTTACTTTGTTCTTCTACCTCTGCTCTTTCAATGTTCTTATTTAAATTTTCTTCTCTTAAATCTATAATCTTATTTTGAGTTTTTCCAAGTCTGTTAGTTTTAGCATCATGCTCTTTTAACAGTTCTAATGTTTCTCCTTTTCCTTCATTTATGCCACTTCTTAAATTTTCTATATCTGATCTTAAAAATCCAGCTTCTGCTTCTAATTTTGCTTGTTCTATCGCATTTCTTTCAATTAAAGTATCTATAAAATCCAGCTTTGATTTTGGATTAATTTCTCCAGCTTTCTCTAAATTTCTTTGATGTTGCTCACGTAATGCTAACTCTTGTTCTCTAAGACCAGCATTAGATGGGTCATCTTTTAGTCTTTCAACAATATTTAGATAATCAACTCCTGATTTAACTGCAAGTTTTTGACCTTCTAATCTATTTATCTTCTCTATTGTTTCCCTTACTTCAATATTTTTTATTTCTGATAAAGTAACTTTTTTTCCTTCTAAATGATCATCTATTAATTTTGGATCAGCGATTTTCAGAAGTTTTGTCCTTTCGCTAATTAATTGTTCATCAATTTTATCTAGTTGCGACTGATACTCCACTCCAACTTTAGGAGTTTTAAGTACTTTTTCAATAGCAGAGTCTCCAACCCTTTCTATTAATGCATCTATGGGTCTGGTCGCTGAATGTGCTGCTTTCAAAACTCCAAGCAGGATAAAAGAATGTTCAACTCCTTCTTGAGTGATGCCAAATTCTCCGCCAGTAAACAAAGGGGAACCATAACCTTCAAAAGCAGCTAAAGAAAATGCCTCTGTTCCAAATGCTCCTATCTCTCCGGCAGCAGTAAGTTTAAGACCTTCAGCTGTTAGAGGTTTTGTTAAGCCCAATCCATAACCCACCCTTGTTCCAGAAAGTCCCCTGTAAGCTTTGCCAGCTCCTCCTAAAACTGCAAACATTGCCAAATCATTTCCATATCTTTCAGGCGTGTAAGGATTGTAAGCTACATATCCATATTCTTCAATTTGTTGCTGGGATTCAAGGACAGCGCTTGTAGTTGTAAATGCTCCAGATGCTGCTATAAGTCCAGCAGCACCCTGGACGCTTCTTTTTAACATATATCTTCCAATAGCTCTTTTTACACCTGCTTCTGCCCCCTCTTGTACAAGCTTTTTTCCAGCATAAGTAAGACCTAATGTGGTAAGCTTTCTAGCGCCTGTTGCAGCAAATCCACCAGGAATTATCATAGACGCAGCTTCAAGGTAATCCAATTGCTTTCCTACATCCCTTTGGTATTGTGCTTCAAGTCTTGCTGCTTCAGCCTCTCCTCTAATACCTGCTAAACCAAAAGGGCCCATTTCAGGACTCCAAAATTCTCTCTTATATTGTCCTGGCAAATATTTTTCAGGCATATTATCTGGAAATTTTTTCTGTATCTCAGCTAATTCATCATATCTGCCAGTTATATCTTTTAAAAGTGTATTATATTTATGATCAAGTTGCCCCCTATCCCCTAATTCTCTCTTACCTAAACTTGCCAATTCTCTATAAACATAAGCTCTTTCTTTTTCAATATCCTTTAATTTATTATCTACATCTTCAAATTGAGTTTGATAACTTACTAATTTTTCTGTTACTTTTGTAAGATCCTTTTTATTCCATAAAGCAGTCTGATACTCTTCATAAGTCTGTTTATGCAAAAGTGCTAATCTGGTGTGTTGTGTAGTAAGATCATCTCTTATCTCATCTACTTTATCTCTCTCAGCTTTAAAGTACCTGCTTCTTGGAGAGTCTCTTGCTAATCCATACCTTACTAATTCATAATCTAATGACTCTAATTCGTCATTAAGATCTCTAAGGTTATGCCCTGTCGTGATTTCATGTACTAATTGTACTCTCTGAGAATTTTCATAAGAATCAGTATCATAATCTGTTCTTATTAAGCCACTCTCATGATATTCAATTCTTCTGCCATATTCATCATAAAATCTTTTTCCCCTTCCCTCAAGCCCCAAGACATCTTTAGTAAACGCTGCTTCCCTGCTTCTTCTTTGCTCCTCTTCTGTTAATGCAAAGAAATCAGCAGCTTCAGTTTTAGCCTTAGCTTCAATCCATATCCCATCACCTTGCTCATAAGAAGTTTGTTCAAGAAATCTTCTGGTATCTTCATCTAGGCTACTCCTATCAAAATCCCTCAGTCTTTTACTAATTGATAATAATTTTCCTCTAAATTCATCATCAAGTTTAATAAGGTCTTCTTCTGTAGGAAGTTGATTTCTTAAGGCATTTCTTTCCTCTGCTATTTTTAGTAAATTTGGATGAGATTCTACTTCTTTTTGCGCTAATCTTCTAGCCATCTCAGCAGTAGCTTCTTTTCCAGATTTCGGTGTAATCAAGCCTAAAAAATGTTTGTCTCTAGCTCTCAATAAAATATCTTCGTCAATTTTTATTTCATCATTGTTAATTTTTTGAATGTAGCCATCTACAATCTTATCTCTATCCCTTTCCTGCTCATATAACAGCTTACTCCATTCTTTGTTATACTCTTTGTTTTTTTCTTGAATTTGTTTATTTATCTCTTCTTGTCTCCTGTTTAGTGTATCGACCTTTGTTTGGTGTTCTTCACGTAAAACTACACTTTCTTTTTGCTCTCTTATTCCAGCAGCAACTTCTGTTATTAAAGAAGCAGCCTTTTCAGGAGGTAAATCACTAACTTTAACATCTTCTCCATCAACTTTGATTATATTATCTCCATAAAAAAGATTAGCAATTTCTTGTGCTTGTTCAGGATTTTGTGCTACTAAATTTTTTAATCTTTCTTCTGTAAGACCATCTTTAACAGAAAATAAAGCAGATTTAATAGAACCTTGTATTCCAATATTTCTTTCTTCAGGATTATCACTACTTGCTAGAATATTAAATTCTTGGCTTGCCTTTTCAAAATCTTCAGTAGCATAATAAGCTTCAGCAGTTATTTCCCTCAAAGAGCTTCTTAGATCATCATCTTGTACATCCTTGCTAAATTCTATCACTTCATCAAAGGAACTTACAGATGCAGCAGCAATTGCTCCAGCTACCCTATAACCATCTTTCACACCTTCAGGAGCTATTGCCAAAGCATTTTTATGATTATTTAACATCTCATTATTATCAGTTGAAATATCAGCTAATGCCCTATAAGCTTCAGCAGCAACAAACCTTTGATGATCTGTTAAGGTTTCTACATCTTCTTTTGGTATTAGGTTATTAAGAATGTTAATAGCACTTGGCGTATCACCCAGACCTCCACGTGCCTTAGCTAGATTAATATTTAATTCTGCTAATTCCTCTCTTCCTATTGGATTAGTAAGTAATTTAGAGTATTTCTCTGAAGATAGGATATATTCTCCATTTTCAAGATAAAGGCTAGCAATAGTCTTGTCAATTTCATAAAGTTTTTTTGGATCATCTGTAAATTCTTTTGCTCTTTCTAAATTTCTAATAGCTTTTCCATACTCTTCTTTTGAATTAAAGCTTGATTGCTGCGTCTTGGCATAGATAACTTCAGTACCATATAAAAATGAATCCAATTTTTCTTTTTCACTGGATAATTTAGAATCAATCACTTCTTGATATAATCCAAGTGCAATATCCCTTTTAAGATTTCCTTCTTCTGATAATTTAATGGCCTCTTTTCCTTTAACAAGTTGAAATGCCCTTTCCAAATCTTTTTTTCCCAATTCATCATAAAAGCGTGCAAGTTCAAACTTTTCAGCATCACTAATATCTCTTTCAAGTAATTTTCCTGCAAGAAGCAACTGAACATCTTCTTCTGTAAGACCTTTTATTTCTCCCAATTTTTGGAGTAGTTTTTCATCTATTTCAGCACTTATTATCTCTTCACCAAACTTCTCTTTTAATCTTTCTCTCAGTTCCTCAAATTTTTCCTTTCCTGCAACTCTGATTCTCGCAGAATCTGTTAATAAATCACGCTTACTGCCTGCTATAAAGTAAGAAACAGTTCCATCCGCATTAAAAGTTAAAGCCTCCCCTTTATAACCAATAACCAATCCTTTTTCTTTAAGTGATTGGAGCAAGCTTTGGTATTGTTCAAAGTCCAAATTTTTTAAAAATGCGCTGCCTTTTGCAGATCTGCTGTCAAATCTTCCTATTTCAAATAATTTACCATCTTCTGTTATTTGGTTTAATGTAACAACACCTTCATTAACATTAAATTTATTCGTTGTTAAATCATAAGAAAAATCTCCGCCAACACTGTCAAATATTAATCCTTCAGCATTTTTTATAATAACCGTGCCTTTGCCTTGTATTTGCCCTTCTGATGATTTTATATAATTTAATCCATATCCTGCTTCTCTATCCAAAGATGTAGGCTCTGAGCCGTCAAAAGCTACTGCAAATTTGTCTTTAGAAGTATATATCAAATTATTTTCATCTTTATAGACTCCATTACCTAAAAGTTTTAATTTTGCTGCCTCTCCGGTATCATCAACTTCTAAAATAAAGAACTGGTCTTTTTGGTTTAATTCTGGATCAATTATTTTTTTATCACCATAGATAAAATCATTAGAGTCTGCTATTATCCCTTTTTCATTTAATTCAAAAAGTCCATTTTTAGAAGTTTTGATATTTATTTCCTTGCCTTTATATCTAAAATTAAGATTTTGAGTGTCTCTTGGTGTAAACTTCAAAGATTCAATTTGTCCAGCATCATCAACTTTTATATCAAAAACAGCATTTTGGTCCGCATTATAACTGCTGCCATCAATAATGACATCTCCATTTTTTCCAAAACTTATTTCTTTTCCCCCTTCTATAACTACTTTTTCATTTATTATAATCCTGCCGTTAATCTCCTCAATTTTAGAGCCTTCAGGAATATTTGTAGTATCAATTTCAGAGTTCGCCAGTGTTATGAACTCCCCATTTACTGAGACCTTTCCCTTAATATCAAAAACCTTTCCTCCAGCAGTTATTTGGGTAAATTCTTCATTGCCTGTTGGTTCTGCAGCAATAACAACCATGCTGTTTAAAACTAACAAAATCAGTACAAATGCAGTTAATTTTGATTTAGCCATGTCTTTTTTCAGCCTCAAATATTTTCTTTAAAATATGGGAATATTTTTTATTCAGCCTAAATAGGATTAGTTTTCCAGACCTCTTAACCTCAACAATCTTATTTTCTTCAAGATCCTTAATTAATTTAGAAACAACACCTTTGTCAAGATTAATCTCTTTACCAGCCAAAGAAAGGTTAAACAGCCACCCTTCTTTTTTAGACAGATGTCTAAGCAAAGTTATCTTATTTCTGCTTCCCAATAATTTTTCAAGTTGCAATTTTACTACAAAGTAATTTATAAATATCTTTGTTATTTAAATTATACAAAGTAACATAAAAACAACTATAAAAACCTTCCTATAGAAATGTTTATAATAAAATAAAACAGCAGTAAATTGATGAAAAAAGGGCAGGCAACTATTTTTATAATAATTGGGATAATAATATTCATAGCAATTGTATTAGTGCTTTCAATACCTAAAATAACCAAAAGAACAATAGAAACAGAGAGAAAAGTCATTCCATCACAAGTAGAGCCAATAGAAAATTTCATAGAAGCCTGCATTCAGGATACAGCAGTAACAGGACTTCAATTATTCGGCTTAACAGGAGGCTTTCCAAGAAATACAGGAGAGGATTTTATAACTTATTATTATGAAAATGGAATAAAAATACCTCAATTAAATACATTGGAAAGAAATTTTGAAATCTTTCTTCAGGAAAATGTTCCTGAATGCATCGGAAATTCTTACAATGAATACTCTTTAGACAAAGGAATTATGATATCAAAAGTTAAATTTAATCCAAAAAATATCATAATAACCACAAATTATCCGATAACAGTTGCAAGAGATGATTTTAAAATACAATTAAATGAATTTGAAAATAACTTCAATATAAGGATTGGATATATTTATACAATTTCTTCAAAAATAGTGGAGAGAACGGCTTTAAATCCCTCTTATATTGACATTGGATATATCACTTCTATAAATGATTTAAGTATTACAGTATTAAGAGATGAACCAAACTTAATCTATTCAATACAAGATGAGTTTTCAATTTTGGATAATCAGCCTTATCAATTTTATTTCGGAATTAAACCATAACCTTTTAATACTATCAGCCTACATAAAAATAAATGATTTCTAAAAAAACAAAGTTTAAAAGAATCCTAAAAAAAGTATGGCATTTTGTCTGGGAAGATAATTCAGTCTGGTCATGGATAGTAAATATTGTTTTGGCTTTTTTAATAGTTTATTTTGTAATCTACCCTGGTTTAGGTCTATTATTTGGAACTTCATTGCCAGTTGTTGCAGTAGTATCTGGAAGCATGGAGCATAATAAACTAGGCTTTGATGATTTTTATCAAGGACAAAGATCTTTCTATGAATCAAATAATATAAAAAAAGAGGATTTTGAGCAATTTCCTTTTAAAAACGGCTTTAATAAAGGGGATATTATGATACTTTTTAAAGCAGACCCAAAAAAAATAGAAGTAGGAGATATAATAATCTATCAGGCAAACCATGAAAATCCTATTATCCACAGAATAATTAAAATTTCAGAGGATGAAAAAGGAAAATACTACACAACAAAAGGGGATAATGTCGGAATTGTCCAGGATTTTGAAAAAATGATTTATGGGAAAGATTTATTAGGAAGAGCAGTCTTTAGGATTCCATATTTAGGGTGGGTAAAAATAGGATTTACATCAATAATAAGGAGATAAAATGGCTTTATTTTGTCCTAAGTGCAAAGGCATTATGATGCCTAAGAAAACATCTACTGGCAAGATCAGAATGGTCTGTACTTGTGGCTATACTACAAAAGACAAAGAAAAGATAGTTCTTAAGGAAAAAATAGCAGTAGATAAAAAAAATAAAATAAATATCATTGATAAAGATATAAAAACAGACCCGAAAACCAAAGTTGACTGCCCTAAATGCAGTCATGGTGAGGCATATTACTGGCTGCTTCAAACTAGGGCTGCTGATGAGCCGGAAACTACTTTCTTTAGATGCGTTAAATGCAAGCATCAGTGGAGAAGCTATGACTAGGAAAAACCTTTTATACTAGTTATTGATATTAAAGATAATGGCAGATGTTTTATTGATAAAACCAGTTATACTTTTCGGCATAGTGATTGGCTTGTACGAGCTTTTTGCAATCCATGCAGACATGAACTTCAGAGGCTCTCATTGGTTTGGTCATGGCCTTCATGCAACGATATTGGCATTAATTGCTGTTTTCATAACAATGAACACAGAATATTTTTTGGCAGTAACAGGATTAGGTGCAACAAATATTCCAATAATAACTAATCCCCATATTATAAGGGTGATAGTCGGATTGTTTATGGTTATAAAAATTCATACAGTATCTGCTATTGGTGGAACAAGACTGGCATCAGCAGGATTAGCAGAAAAATGGTCTCATAGCCTGGTTGTGGGGATTTTAATTGCAACAGCTCCGTATTTATGGACTTGGATTGGTCCTTTATTTCCAGCTTGGATACAATAGAAGTGATTGGGGGAAAAATGAAATTAGTATTAGCAGAACCAAAATATTTGAAAGATAGTATTGCAATCTTATCTGAGTTAGTAACTGATGTTAATCTATTAGTGGATAAAGACAAAATAGAAATGATTGCAGCAGACCCTGCAAATGTATCTATGGTTATTTACAAATTATTGTCTTCAGCCTTTGCAGAATATGATGTTGATAAAGAAACGCAAATTGCTGTTAATTTAGACAGCTTAAAGCAGGTATTGAGAAGGGTTAAGCCGGCAGATATAATTGAGATAGATCTGGATGGTGAAAGCAGCAAGTTAAGGCTGACATTAAAAGGAGATTCTACAAGAGTATTTAATATTGCTTTATTGAATTTGGAAGACCAGGAGCAAAAAATACCTAAACTAAATTTCCCCCTTACAATCTCGACGACATCAGCTTATTTTGATGAAGCTGTTGAAGATGCAGGAATCATAGGAGAATCAGTCTCTTTAATAGCAGACAAAAAGAAGTTTACAATATCCTCAGAGGGCACAACAAGCAATGCCAGGGTAGATCTTTCGCAGGATGATAAAACAAAAATTTTAATCAACACAGAAAACAAAATAAAATCAAAATACTCAATTGAATATCTGAAAAAGATGATTAAGGCTTCTAAATTAGCTGAAGAAGTAACAATCCAGTTTGCGGAAGATTATCCTTTAAAATTGGATTATCTGGTTAAGGATAAGTTGTCAATCCAGTATATCCTAGCACCAAGAGTACAAAATGATTGATTAGGAAAATAATACAAAGTTTAAACTTTTTTAATAATTTTATGCCAAACATTAAAATAATTGCAGTATGAAATAGGTATTTAATCAATCAACAAATAAGAAAAATCATCAAAACCTTTATATAGTATATTTCTTAAATTTATCTTATGCAAAAAAGAGGTCAAGCTACTGTTTTTATCATTATAGGAATAGTTATTTTAGTGGCTGTTTTTCTTGTCTTATTTTTAAGAGGCGGTTTTATAGCAGAACAAATCTCTCCTGAAGAAGCAAGAGAAGTTTTAGCATCGCAAGTTGCTCCTTTGGAAGTCCATGTTGAAGAATGCATTTCTAAAGTTGCTCCAGATGGAATAAAAACATTAGCTTTGCAGGGCGGAACTTTTAAGCCAAGAAATTTCAGGCAGTATAATGGAACAAATGTGGAATATTTATGCTACAAGGAGCCAGGTGTTACAACATGCATCCAAAAGCCTTTGACAAGAGCTAATGTTGAAGCTGAAATCTCTGATTATGTTAAGACTCAGATATTTACTTGCTTAAATTTAAATCAATTTGAACAAGGAAACAGATTCAGATTAGATACAAAAGAAATAAATGTAAACACAAGGATTGATGACAACAGGATACAGGTAAATGTGGATTATCCAATTACATTGTCAAGATCAGGAGTAGAGACTACAGTTGAGGATTTCTCGTCAAATTTAAGGCTGCCTTTGGGAAAGCTGATTGATTTAACCTCAGAAATAATAAATTCAGAAATTTCAACAGGAGAGTTTGACAATATTGATTATATGATAAGAAACAGGGGAGAGATAATTGTAGAGAGGCATACTCCTTTTCCGGATGAAATTTATGTACTTCAGACAAGGGATGGCAGCTTGACATTCCAGTTCGGTATTGAAGGTGAATCGAAAATTTAATATTTACTATGAAACCAAAAATACTAATAATTTTAGTAATAATTTTTTCAATTTTAACAATAGCAGTTCTTGCTTCAGATGCTGAAGCAGCGCAAGTTTGCTGTGAAGTAACAAAGAATGGCAATTTATGCCAGTATACAGATGAGGTTAATTGTGCTCTAGGTTCTTTGAGTGCTGCAACAACATGCGAGCAGACTAGTTTTTGTCAGTTAGGATGCGGTGTTTCTACAGATGAAGGATTATGCTTTGAAAATACCCAAAAAGCTTTTGCAGTTAGCCAGAATTTAACATGGGTTGAAGATGCAACATGTGATATTCCTCAGTGCCAGAAAGGATGCTGTGTATTGAATGACCAGTATACCTTTGTAACACAAGCAAGATGTAAAAAAGAGACCTCTATTTTTCCAGATTTAAAATTAGATTTTAGGGAAGACATCAAAACAGAGCAGGCTTGCTTGGAAGAATCATTGGCAGAAGAAACTGGCTGCTGTGAAATTGACCAGAATACATGTAATTTTGGAACAAGGGCAGAATGCTTGGAGTTAGGAAAGGATGCTTCTAAGTTTAAAAAAGATACTTTATGCAGCAATGAAAAATTAAGCTGTGAATGTACTTCAAGGCATACTCAAGGATGTCTGCCTGGAAAAGAAGATGTTTACTGGTTTGACTCATGCGGAAATCCAGAAGATGTTGTTGATAATTCTCAGCCATATACTGGGTTTGTAAAAGATCCTCAATGTCAGGCATTTCCAAATGACCCAAACTGCGGAAATTGTGACTATAGCAGAGGAACTGTCTGCGGACAGAAAGATGATAATAATTTTGCATGCTTGTCTGTAAATTGTGCCACAACAATAACAGATCCGAATACACCAGGAACAGGAATACCAAGAAAAAATGGGGAATCATGGTGTGTTTTTGATGATAACAAAGGACCTGGATTAGACACAGTCGGCTCAAGATACTTCAGGCATAGCTGTATTTTAGGAAAGGAAGTTATTGAAGAATGTGCAGATTTCAGATCAGAATTTTGTATTCAGGGGGAAAAATTAACTTCTTCAGGGAGATTTACAGAAGCTAAATGTAAAGTTAACAATCCGGCTTCATGCTATGCAATAGAAAAACAAGAAGATTGTCAATCAGAATTATTAGACTGCCAATGGCTTATTGATAAGTGCGTTCCTTTTGTTTCTCCAGGATTCAGATTCTGGGAAGGTGGAGGAACTGATGTCTGTGCTCAAGCTTCTGAGACAAAAGGTTTTGTGTTTAAAGGAGAAGAAAAAGAAAAAGCAGCAGGAGAGGAAATTTCAAGATGGATAAGCCAGAAGTCAGCGCAATGCAGAGCTTTGGGTGACTGCGGAGAGAACATTAATTTCTTAGGTGTTCAAGGTTCAGCAGGATTTGAAAATTCTTTGGGAAAAGAAACTCTGGAAGAGGCAGAAGGATTTTTTGACAGATTAACTAAAAATGCTTTACTTAAATTTGGTGCTCCTTTAGTTGGAGGAATATTAGTAAGTTCTGTATTTAGCGAAGGTAAAAGTAGTTTGCTTTTCGGGCCTGAAAAACTAATTGGTAAAGGAATATTCTGGGGAGATGAAGATTTCTGGGGAAGAGAAATAAAAGAATTGCCAAAAGATGCAGAAGGTAAGGCAATTGATATCTCTCAAGAAGGAGCAGTTGCAGAAGCCAAAAATGGCGAGTTATGGGTTAATAAAGAAGGAGATTTATACAAATTATCAAAAGAAAATGCTGGGACTTATATCAAAAAAGAAGAACAAATCCAAATTCCTTTTAGACCAGGTGAAGGCAAGATACTGCCAAAAGTAGATGAAATCTCTGAAGACGATCTTGGCAAATCTGTTGGAATTCTTAGAGATGAAGGAAAATACGCAGCAGGAGAAGGATTTACATTTGGCAAAGCAGTTTCTTTAGCATTAACAGGTTATTTATTATATGTTTTGATTGATGCGGCATTCTTTGGAGATCCAGCAAAAGAGCAGACTACAGTCACAGTTACATGTTCACCATGGCAGGCTCCAACTGGAGGAAATAATTGTGAAGCATGTGATGATAATCCCAATAAACTATGTACTGAATACAGATGCAGGTCATTAGGACAGTTATGTGAATTAGTGAATGAAGGAACAGGAAATGAAACTTGTGTAAATATAAGCCCAAAAGATGCAAATTCTCCTGTATTAGAGCCAAATTTGAATGCTTTGCAAAAAGGACATACATTAACAAAGACAACATTCCCCGGAGGATTTGAAGGATTTAAGATAAATCAGATTATAGAGCCATTCTCACCAGTATCATTCGGAGTTTTAACAGATGAGCCTTCACAATGTAAGATATCCACAAAACAGGGAATCCCTTACAAAGAAATGGAAGTTTTCTTTGGAGATAATTTATTTGTAATCGACCATAGATTGGCATTAAATCTTCCATTAGATGCAGCAACAAATGAACTGGCAGTTTCAAATGACGGATTTTACACACTTTATGCCAAATGTCAGGATAAAGGAGGAAATGTAAATGCAAAAGATTACTTCATACAATTCCAGATAAAAGCAGGTCCAGACTTAACATCTGCTGTAATTGAAGTGGCTTCATTGCCTCCAAATGCACAGATTCCTCATGATGTAACATCAACACCTTACTCTGTTTTCTTAAATGAGCCAGCTGAATGCAGATATAATTTGGCAGACAAAGATTATGACCAGATGGCAAATGACTTTGCATGCTCTGCTACAATCTCCCCAGTATTTTACGGATTATATGAATGTAATACAAATCTTAAAGGATTAAATCCTGAGCAAAACAATATAATTTATGTAAGATGCAGAGACCAGCCAGGAAAACCAATAACAGACAGAAATACAAACTCAGAATCTTATGTACAGGTATTGAGGCCGTCAGATCCATTAAAGATAGCTTCATTAAGCCCTTCTGGACAGATATTCCAGGATTCTGCAGTACTGCAGATAGAGACAGCAGATGGAGCAGAGCAGGATGGAACAGCACAATGCGGATTCAGCAGAACTCAGTCGAATTTCATATTATTTTCACAGACAAATTCATCAAAGCATACTCAAAATTTAGTAAACCTACCGAAAGCAAAATACACTTATTATATCCAATGCAGAGATTTAGCAGACAATATTGTTGCAGAAAAGATTGAGTTTGAAGTAACAGTAGATACAAAAGCTCCAGAAATAGTGAATATATACCAAGATAAAACAACAGCAACATCATTATTCCATATAGAAACAGATGAGCCGTCAACATGCGAGTATTCAACTGTAGGAAGATTCAATGTTGGAGATGGAAAATTAATGACAGGAACAGATGTCAAAGGGCATGATGCTGTTTTGGATTCTGATACATTTTACATAAGATGCAAGGATACTGCAAACAACCAGATGCCTTTGATTACAATCTATCTTTGATTACCCTCTACAATTAAAATATGCTTTGTAAAGGGTAAAGTTTATAAATATACCCCTTCTTATAAATATATGGTGTACATTTACAAAAAAGTTATTTATGGAAAGCCCTATTATTACTTAAGAATATCTAAAAGGATAGGCAGTAAAATTGTAGTTAAGGATATTGCCTATTTGGGGAATGATGCTTTAGAATTAGAAAAAAAATTAAATAAATTAACTTCCCACAAAAAGGAAATAAGAAAGGCATACCATAATATAAAAAAATTCATACAAGGAGAGTATTATTTAAATAAAATTAAGAAATTAAAATTAAGAGTTAATCCTTACATAAATAAAAAATCTTTGGAGGAAATAGAAGCGATAAAATTGCATTATAATAATTTTCTAAGAAAGGATAATCAAACAAAAGAAGATGTTTACAAAGATTTCCTTATAGACTTCGCCTATAATACAACATCCTTAGAAGGTAATACAATAACATTGCAGGAAGTAAATAAGCTTTTAAAAGAAAATCTTACCCCTAAAAACAGAACTTTAAGGGAAATTTATGATCTGCAAAATACAGAAAAAGTTTTTTTCGATATTCTAAAATCCAAACAGGAAATCAATAATGCGTTAATAATAAAAATCCATGATGAATTGCTGGACAAAATTGATCAGAGGAAAGGCTATAGGCTCCAGGATATAAGAGTCTTAAAATCGCATTTTAAAACAACTCCTTATCCTTATATTAATGCTGATATGAAAATCTTATTAAAATTATATACAAAAAACAAGGATAAAATACATCCTTTGGTATTAGCTGGAATAATTCATCAAAAGTTTGAGAAAATACACCCCTTTGCTGATGGAAACGGCAGAACAGGAAGGATGATGCTTGATTATATTCTGATAAAAAATAAATATCCTCCTTTAATTATAAAAAAATCCAGAAGAGGAGATTATTTGGATGCAATTAGCAAAGGCGATAAAGCTGATTTAAACAATATTGATGCCAAGTATTATAAAGATATAGTTGGCTATCTTGCAGAAGAAATGATTAGCAGCTACTGGAGCAATTTCAATATTTAAATAAATTAAAAAGTAAAAGTTATAAAATTGTAAAAATATGATATAATATGAAAAAAGCGCAAATTCAGGAAATGCCTATTATCTATATATTTGCTTTAATTGTTGCTGCGTTAATACTTGTTTTTGGCCTAAATTATGTTTTTAATCTTCAGAAAACTGGCGAGCAGATTGAGCTTGGAAGATTCAAGCAGGATATTGAAAGGGAAGTTGCTTTCATGTACAATTTAGATACTGGCTCTTCATCTGAAGTAAAATTAAGAACTCCTTCAAAAATAAACACAATATGCTTCACAAATCCAGAGCAAAAAGTCACTTCCAGCAATAAGCAGCTGAATGATTTACTATTCCTCAATCCAACACATAATTTTTTCATCCTGGCAGATGACCCTTCCCAGGACAAATCTTTTAATGTTGAGCATTTAAAGTCTGATATTAATCCTTTTTGTACAGAGATAAAAGGAGAGTTTAAGGTAATATTTGAAAATAAAGGTAAGTATGTTTCTCCCAAAAGATAAAAAAGGTGTAGAAGTAGTCTTCGTCTGGATTTTTGTAGTCATTGCAGGTGCTGTAATAATAGCATTTTTTGTTTCATTTGCATTCAGGCATGCAGAGACTTCAACAGCAGTCACAGACATAAGATACTTGGATACAATCTCAAGCATAATAACTACTTTTGCAACTTCTTTGGAAGCAGATAAAACGATTAATCTGCCAACTAAAGTAGAAGTATTATTTCATTGTGATGGAATTTTAATGGAATCAGGCGGAAGAGAATACAACAGGCAGATACCCAACCATATTATTTTTGGAACTGAAAGATTAGCTGATGATAAAATTCTGCTGTGGACAGTTCCATGGAGGCTTCCTTACACGATAACAAATTTAATCTACACATCTTCCCCGCACGTAAAATACTTTTTAATTTATGATTCAGCTTCAAGAAATTTTGTAAATGAATTAGCATCAGAAATCCCATCGAGATTTTTAACAGAACCAATTGATGTAAGAAGCCTTAACATAGAAAATATAGATAAAGATTCAGAATTAAGGCAGTATTACAAAAATAAATTTGTTTTCTTCACAACGCCACAGAAAGTTGATGAAATAAAAAATATGAAAACAGACTCATCAATTGTCCAAATAGGAAAGGATAATTATGGAGACATAACTTTTTATGAAGAAACAGAAAAAACATCAAAATATATCGGCAATGAATTAATCTATGGAGCAATTTTTACAGATGATTATGACACATATACATGCCTGCTGGAAAAAACAATGAATAAGCATTCGCAGATAACTTCCCTCTATGCAGAAAAAGCAAGATTGCTTTTAATTAAATCAGTAGCACAATGCTCATACAGCCAGATAAAATCAACATTAGACAGAGAAAAAACATTAGCACAAACTTTAAATATTCCCGAACTTTACAAAAATTCACAGCTGCTTATAGAAGAAAACAGGTTATTAGACAATCAGGATTGTTCGTTAATATTTTAAAAAAAAGAGGGATGATGAGAAAGACAAAAGCATATTTTCAGATTTTAGTGATTCTTACTTCTATGTTTACTATTTATCTGCTTAATCCTGTTGAAGTTTCAGCTCAGCCAGCAAAATTCTGCTGTGAAAAAACAGTAAATGGAGATTTTTGCAAATACACTTCAGTTTCAGAATGCGACAATAATTATCAGGCTGTTCCAACTTCTTGTTCTTATACTTCTTTCTGCAAGACAGGATGCTGTATAATTGAAGGTGTCTGCAGTTCTAATCTGCCAAAAAGCGCATGTGAAAACAACAACGGCCAGTGGACTTCTGGATCATGTGATAATATTGCAGAATGTGATGTTGGCTGCTGCGTTATTGGAAATGATTATACATTTACAACAGAGGCAAAGTGTAAAAAATTGCATCAGCCATTTCCAGGATTGTCATTTCAGTTCAGAAAAGATATAGTTAATGAGCAAGCTTGTTTAGAACAGGCAGTTTCAACACAGGAAGGCTGCTGCAAGGTTGATGAAGAGACATTTACTTATGGTTCTAGGGCAGAATGCCTTGAGATTACTGGGGATAGTAATTCTTTTTACAATGGCTTAAAATGTTCTAACCCTCAGATAGGATCTACTTGTCAGCCTAATGCAAAAAAAGGATGCTTGCAAGGTTCAGATGATGTTTACTGGTTTGATTCATGCGGAAATCCAGAAGGTGCTGCACAGCAGTGTGATTATGATACTGGAACAATATGTGGAGAGCAGAATAATGCATTTACATGCATCTCAACTGATTGTAATGACCCAAAATATGGAAACAAGAAAAATGGAGAATCATGGTGTGAGTATGAGCAGGATACTAAGGGAATAGACTGGGTTGGTGCAAGGCATTATAGAAGAGCCTGCATTGAAGGAAAAATAATTTATGAAGATTGTGCAGATTTTAGGGAAGAAGTTTGTATTCAAGGAAGTTCTGGAGGAAAAACAGAAGCAAGATGCGTAAATAATGATGGAGAATTAATTCCTGTTGGAGGAAGATTCTGGGATGGAATAAATTCATGCTCAAGAGCTTCTGACAAAGAAAAGTTCAAAAAAGGAACAGACCCTCAGCCATGGATAGATGCCAAAGCTATTGAATGTACACAGCAGGGAGACTGTGGAAACTACCAAAATGCAATTGGAGTTTATTCAGAAGGAGGGTATACAAATTCATGTGGTGAAGAGTCTGATAATGCTAAAAACGAAGGTGAAAAGAAAGATAGCGGAGTATTAGGAGGATTAGTAACCCAAATTGGCGGAGGACTTGCTAGCGCAGTAATTAGTGGCGCATTAGGTGCAGGAATAACACTTGGAGCATTGGCAAGTGCAGCTATTGTCCCAGTTTTTGGGCTTCTTTTAGCAGGCCTTTTTGCAAGTGGTGTTATTGGCGGAAAAAAAACATTTACATGTACAGCAGTTTGCTCAACATGGCAGCCTCCAACACAGTCAGCATGTGAAAGATGCACTGAAGATCCAACAAAGACATGTTCAGAGTATAAATGCAGATCATTAGGGCAGAATTGCGGAATAGTAAATGAAAACACTCCTTTTGTTGAATGTACTGTTATAAACAAAAATGATGCTGTAGCACCAACAATTTCTCCATTAGCAACAATATTGACAGAAGGCTTTACTCTTTCAAGAACTACACATGGCTATAAGATTAATGAGGGTGTTAAAGCTTATACTCCAATTAAAGTAGGAATACAGACAAATGAGCCTGCACAATGTAAAATATCTGTAAAAAGAGCAACTCCATACAAAGATATGGAAGCATATTTTGGATCAAACTTATATCTAAGAGACCATGAACTATCATTATCAATACCTAAAGAATTATTAACAGAAGGAGTCTTAAAAGAAACTGAAAATAAATTTGTTTTATATACAAAATGCCAAGATGCTTCAGGAAATGCAAATGATGTGGATTATCAGATAGATATTTCAGTTTTGCCAGGCCCTGATTTAACACCACCTTTTGTAGAGGTAACAGAGCCAGATAATAATGCAGTATTGCCAACACATATTACAGAGCAGGAATTAAAAATATACTTAAACGAGCCATCAGAATGCAAATATTCTCCAACTTTGGATGTATCTTATGACCAACTGCCATTTGCATTTAACTGCGCAAGTTCATTTGAAAATGTTTCATTAATAGGATATGGATTGTATGAATGTAATGCTCAATTAAGCGGAATAAGGCACGATCAGGATAATAATTACTGGATAAAATGCAGGGACCAGCCATTGGAGCCTGATTTAACAAAGAGAAATACTAACTCACAGTCTTTTATATATACAATAAAGGCAACAGAGCCTTTGGAAATAATAGAAAAAGGTCCTGAAGAGGATGTTTATACAAATGCTCCCACTCTGTTTGTAAAGACTGCAGGTGGAGCAGATGATGGAAAAGCGCAGTGCGGATTTTCTGAATTTGTAACAAAGCCTTACATAAAAATGTTCAAAACAGACTTTACAGAGCATGAGCAGACATTGAAATCACTGGAAAGAAGAAGGCATACTTATCATGTTCAATGTGTGGATTCAGTTGGAAATATTGCAAAAGACAAAATTGAATTTAATGTAGCTGTTGATGTTTTCCTTCCAATAATTGAGTCTATAGTAACTCAGACTAATTCTGTGACATTAACATTAAATGAAAAGGCAACATGCGAATATTTCAATGCCAGCTTTACATACGGCTCTGGAACAGGAGTTAGAGCAGATGAAAATGCATCAGTCCATAACCTGCCTATACAGGATGTTCTTTATGTAGCATGCAGAGACAGCTCTGGAAATGATGCTTCATTTACATTGTATACTTAATTGCCATGACAATTTTTTGAAAAATAGAAATATTTAAATAAATGTAATGGCAATATATCATAATGAGAATAATAAAAAGAAAAAGAAATAATAAAGAGTTCTTTTATTTGCAGCATTCTTACAGAAAAAATAACAAGATAATAACAAAAGAAAAATATTTGGGCACTAAAATACCAAGTAGTGTAGAAAAAATAAAAAAAGAGATTGAACAGGAGGAAAAAAAAGAGTTATACAAGAAACTTCAGAAAATAAAAGCTAATTTTCAGAAAGAGTGGAAAAAAACTCCAAAATCAGCTAAAGAAAAACAATTAGAGGAGATGGCAATAGCTTTTACATATAACACGAATGCAATAGAAGGATCAACTATTACAATGGAAGAGACTAGAGAGATAATACATGATAAAATTGCCCCCAATAAGCCATTATATGAAATAAAAGAGACGGAAGCGCATTCCAAAGTTTTTCTTAATATGTTAAATAAAAAAGAAAAAATAACAAATAAACTGATTTTAAAATGGCATGATGATATTTTTGGAGAAACAAAACAAGATATAGCTGGTAAATTTAGGGAATATGGTGTTAGGGTAGGCAGTTATATGGCACCAGACTGGCAGGATGTTAAGAGTTTAATGAACAAATTTATAAGACTATCAAATAATAAAAGTATAAATCCTGTTGAATTAGCAGGCCTAGCACATTACGAATTTGAATCAATACATCCTTTCGGAGACGGCAACGGCAGAATAGGCAGATTATTAATAAATTATATCTTATGGCATAAGCAGTATCCTGTGATAATTATAGAAAATAAAAAAAGAAAGTCTTACTATAAAGCATTTAAAAAAGGAAGTGAAGGTTTTGCAAATTATTTTTTAAGAAGGTATTTATCAGTTCATAAAAACATGATAAAATGAAAAAAGCACAGGTGTATATGGCTGAACCTGCTGTAATTAGCAAATTTTATTAAAGCAGCAGATAATCTTGTGGTTCGGAAAGGAAGCATTTATATACTTGTAAACTTTTTATTCCACATGTAAACTTTTATTTACAAATGAAAATAAATATTTATTTGGAAGAACTGCTTGGAAGCAAAGTAAAGATAAAAATCCTGAGAGCTTTAGCTAAATTTGAAACTAAGAGTTTTACTTCTAGAGAACTGGCTAAAAGCATTAAGGTCTCGCATACTGCAGTGATAAAATCTCTGGATGATTTAAAGGGAATAAATGTGGTAGGAGTAGAGCATCATGGAACCTCAAATATAATCAAACTGAATAAGGAAAGTTATTTAACAGATATCATAATGGATTTATTTAATTATGAAAGGATGACTTTAATTTCTCTTAAAAAAGATATTGCAAAAGGGATAAAAACAGCAAAAAAAATAGCGTTATTTGGCAGTATTGCAGAAAAAAAAGAGAAGCTCAATAGTGATATAGACATATTGATAATAGCAAAAAATAAAGAAGAAATAATGAAATTAATAGCCGAAAAACAGAATAAATTCAGCAAAAAATTTGGAAATATAATATCCGCATATATTTTAACTGAAAATGAATTCAAAAAAAATAAAAATACTGATTTAATAAAAAATATTATAAAAAGACATATAATGATAAAAGGAGACAGTTTATGAAAACTAGGAATGTAGATAAAAGTAAATATAAAAATTATTTAATAAAAGCTGAGGAATTCTTTGATATTATGAATGAAAGTTTTAATAAACAAGAGTATAATGCAGTAGTGTTAAATGCCATTCATTGTGCAATAAGCTCTGCAGACGCTTTAACGGTTTTCTACAAAGGTTTGAGGCATGCTGGAGAAAGGCACGAAGATGTAATTTCTTTGTTAAATACCTTAGACATAAAGGATATCCAGAACAAAAATAGACAGTTATTAAACCTGCTCCAGCTAAAAAACAAAGCAGAATATGAAGAAAAGCTGATGACAGAATCAAATGCTTCAGACTCAATAAAAAATGCTTCCAGATTCTTTAATTGGGTTAAAGAGCTGCTAAAAGAATGAAAAAAGCACAGGTGCATATGGGTGAGACTGTAATTGTTATATTCATCTTTGTAGTTATGCTGGGATTATTTTTAATTTATTATACCCAGTTTAGGTCAGAAGGCATTAAGCAGGAGGCAAAAGAAACAAAAACAGAAGCTTCAACAGCATTGCTTTCTGTGTTGGCATCAGTTCCTGAGATAAAATGTTCTGAGAAGGCAAAAGAGGAGCAGTGCATAGATACAGTAAAAGTATTGGCTTTAGGAAACATTGTTAATCAGAATATCAATTACTACAGGTCTGTTTTTGGAGCAAGAGACATTACTCTGGAAATTCTTTACCCAAAACCAAGCCAAAAAGGAGAGTGTAATCAAAATACTTACAAAAACATCAATTACCCTTCAAACTGCAACGAATATACTATATTCTCTTCAGCAACAAAAACACAGAACAAGAACATAATTTCAACGCCTGTTTCTATATACTTTCCAGAAACAGACACTTTTGGCATAGGGAAGTTAATCATTACAACATATACAAGATAAACATACATTGCTGTGTAAGAAGGATTTGCCAAAATAAAAAAAAGTGTATTAATCACAAAGAATAAAGAAATCAAAGCAATTGTCAGCGAAGGAGTAGTAAATTTGATTCCTGCTTGGAAATGGCTGTTAGAAGATGAATCTATTAAATATAAAAAGAATGGATGAACTATTAATAGAAAGGCAGAGATATACAAGATGAAAAAAGCGCAAATAACAAATTATATAAACGTTTGAATCTTATTTGTAATATGAAAAAGAAGTATACAGTTATTGTGGAAGAGGGTGAAGATGGCTATTTGATATCTGAGGTAGTTGAGCTTCCAGGATGTCATACTCAAGCTAAAAGCTATGATGAGCTTCTCAAAAGGACGAAAGAGGCAATTCAATTATACTTGGATGTAGAAAAGCCTCTTGATATCAAAACTAAATTTTTAAGTTTACAACAGATAGAGGTTTAATTAATATGTCTAAGTTGCCTCAAATAACTGCAAAAGAGGTTTCTAAAGTTCTTCAAAAATTAGGCTTTGAGTTTAAAAGACAAAAAGGAAGCCATATGTTCTTTGGACATAAAGATAGAAGAACAACAACTATTCCCAATCATCCTGGTGATTCCCAATCATCCTGGTGAAAAAATTGATAGGGGCTTATTAAATAAGATTATAAAACATGATTTAGAGATTACCAGAGAAGAATTTATGAAACATCTGTGAAACCTATAACATATACAAGATGAAAAAAGCGCAAATAGAGATCATAGGACTGGTTGTGATAGTCACTATAATAATAGTAGCAGTAATATTATTTGTAAGATTAACAGTTTTGAAGCCTCCTGTCCATACAGCAACTTCAATAGAAAGCATAGAAGCTAATAACCTACTTAATGCTATGCTTAAAACTACTGTTTGTGAGATGTCTATACAGGAAGCTATCCAGCAGTGCGGTCAAAAAGTCAGTATTTGCAATCAAGAGCCATGCTCTTATACCTCCAACAAAGTAAAGGAAATATTGCAGGCTTCTCTGGATGAAAAAACAGACTACAGCTTTACCGCATTGGCAGGTAATGATCCTGTAATCAAGATTGAAAACTGCAAGACAGGAGTTTCAGCCTCACCATTTTCTATTCCAGCTAGAGGTGTGGTTTACACGATAAGCTTTAAATTATGTGAGAAAAATCTGTAACTATTTTAAAATGATAACAAAAAGAAGGAAAATTTAGCCTTCTGGATATCAAATAATGGCTTTATAAGCCTTCTAGCAGCCAAATAGAGATGAAATATTGCTTGAAATACCAAAAACTTTATAAATAACCAATATTTCAATTACTAATGCTATTGAGAGTAGTCTTGGTAGAAACGACGTCGACGTAAAAAGAATAAATAATAATTAAACACAAACACACGGAGGTGTTTATAGAATGAAAAAATTGGTGAAAAAAGTTGCAGTGTTGGGTGCAGGTACCTTAATGATGGGTGCAACCTTAACAAGTGCTGTAGCTTTGGATTTAGCCGATTACCCTTCTCCATATTTAGTTGATGGAGAATTTGACACTAGTTCTGTTATTGTTGTTGGTGATAATGCCGCAGCATCAGATACTATCGGTGCAGTAGACGTATCAAATCACTGGCAAGTAAATTCCTATACCACAACAAGTGGAGCAGGAGTTACTGTTTCAGGCGGACAAACTGAAAAAGTCCCTATAGATGATGTAGAAAAGAATACAGCTGGCGGTGGAGTATCAAATCCAGATTCTGCAGTAGCATCTTCTAGCTATATTGACAGTGCTTTAGATGATGCAGACTTGCCATTCTTGTTGGATTCTACTGTAAACTTCAAAAGTGAGTCTATAGACTTCCATGAAGAGATTTTGATCTCTCAAAAGTCTCCAGTATTGGCTACATCTTTAACAAGTTCAGATGATGATTATCTGACAGAAGTGGCAATGGAGCTTGCAAAAGAATCTATTGGTTACTACTACATCTTTGATGAAGCTATTAATGTATCATTAGCAACTTCAACAGATGCATTGGAAATAGATTTCTTGGGTAAGAGATTAAAAATAACATCAGCATCTGCTACAAAATTCACAGCCCAAGTTGGTGAAGAGCACTTCATGAAAGTTGGTGATTCTGTAACTGTAGACGGCAAGACTGTTACTTTGAATAATGTAGGTTCAGGCGGAGCAATTGTTGTAGATGTAGATGGAGAAGTTGAAACAATCTCATCATCAGGAACAGAAACTGTTAATGGAGTTGAGATTAACAACGATGAAACATTCTATGATAGCAATGATGTTTCACAAAGATCTGCTACTGTTATTATTGGTACAGACGCAACTGAAACTTACTCAGATGGAGACGCTTATACTGGAGAGGATGAAAACAATCCTGACTGGGTATGGGACATTCAATTCCTAACTCAGAACACAGCTTCATCTGTTGTTGCAAATGCAACAGGCATTACTGTTTCAGGAAATACACCAGCAATTGGTATCTTGAATGACTTTTCAGTCAATTCTGACGATGATGACAACATTGTAGGTTCCAAAGAGGGATGGGCATCATGTTACAGCCTGCCAAATAAGTTTGCAGAACTTTGTTTGGACAGCTTGACATTAGATGATGATGACTACATGAGATTAAAGATTGAAACAATAGATGACTTGGATGTATCTAAGTTGTTTGGTAATCTATCTTCAGATCAAAAAGCCATCTTATTGCAGTCTGATGAGTCAGAAGGTTTACAAATCGATATCTCTGAGTTGACAAATACTCCAACAACTGTTACAACAGATAAGAAGACAAACAAAATCTGGTTGCATAATTCAGGTTCTAGCGATGATGCCGGGGCATTCTGGATTAATGTCTTCTTCTGGGATACCACAAACAGTAATATATCCTATGCAGGTTATGCAATACCAACTAACCTGACTGCAGGAGATTACTTTGGTTATGTAAACTGGGGAGACACAAAAGATGACAAGGATGGTACACAAGGGGTTGCATTTTCTCTAGTTAGAGATTCTGGAAGTGGTGTAGCTAACGCGCCAGATTTAACAGCCTTGCATGTTGATGTAGGAAGAGATGATAGCAAGTCTCCAAAGAATACATACGATGACTTTAATATTACCTTCAAAGGTGGTAATGCAAATGGTACAGCATTTACAGCTTTAGGATCTACAGCAAGTTCTGAAGAAGCTGGAGAAGTCTTCTGGATGAATGGTAATATTACCAACACCTCTTTAGGTACAAAAGATGAGGACCACATGAGCATCTATGGTTTAATACTTAGAAACCCAAAATCCAATGGTGCAAATGATGAAGTTGTCTTCGACATACCTAACGACCAATTGTATGGTAATATTGTTGTAAGAGGAGCATCAACAAAAACTGCAACTACAGGCAATAGATTAACTGTTGCAATAGAAACAGACACTACAAAGTTGTCCAGTGAAGTCGCTGGAAAAGAAGCATCATTCAACTTGATATTGGTAGGAGGACCATGTGTCAACCCAACAATATCAGCAGTTTCAGGTCTATCAGACTTCGCATCATGTGGAGACTGGGGATTGGAATCAGGTGAAGGTGTCATCAAATTAGTTGACAACGGCGACAATGTAGCTATGTTGGTAGCTGGTACTGACGCTCTAGACACAAGAAGAGCAGCTAAGGCATTAACAACAAAAGCCTTAAGCGGTACTGAAGTTATCGTTAAAGGTACAACTTTAACTGACATAACTGTAGAAACAGCTTAAAACCATTTTTTCTTTTTTTCTTTTTATTTTAAACCAAAACTTTTTAAATCTAAATTCTAGAAACTTATATGCAAATGAAACAACATAAAGATAAAAAAAAGATTTTTGTATCTATATTCATAATCTTTATCATGGTATCAAGCACTTTAGGATTTATTTTGGGTTTTAGCAGTAATGATTCAATTAACCAGCAGGCAGAAGAGTATAATGGTTTTGAATTTACCCAGCATGATAGTGGCAGATGGCTGACAAATATAGGGAATAATCCAGTAGCACTGATAAACTATCCTGGAGAAATAGAGAATATACCATTTCCAGCTTTTCTTTCTTTAAATGAGCTGAATTCAGCTAATAAAGTGTATATTTCATATGACCACAATAAATCTATAGATCAGGTTCTGACAGAGTTTCAGTTCTTATCACCTTATGTTAATAAGCCTTTAATAGATGCCTGCACAACAGAAATAGAAGGATGCAGCAATAAGCCAATTAAGACATGCGATGATGCCTCTCAAACTGAGAAGGTAATACAGCTAAATATTGAAAGTAAAGAAGACAAAATTATTTATAACAATAACTGTATTTATTTGGAAGGAGAAAATTTATTAAAGACGGTAGATAGATTAATCTGGACATTATTGGGTGTAATGAGATGAATGAAAGAACAACAGCTTTAATTATTGTAATACCATCAGTAATCTTGTTGATAATCATTGCTTCTATCATTATCTTCAATAAAGGGAGCCCTAATGAGTTTACTTTTGAAGATGAATATAAAGTTGTTAAATTATCTGAAAGAGAGTATTTAATTAAGGGATTTGTTGGAGAAGCACCTCTAAATCTTAAACTAATAGCAGATCCAAGAAATGTAAAAGACATACCTTCTGAAGAGAATATTAAAAATAAGCTTTTCCCAACATCTCAAATATTTATAACACTAAAGCCTAACTTAACCTCAACTTCGGTTATAGCAGCAACAGAGATAAGCAAAATAACAGGCCATGCATCTTTGTTTAATATCCCAACAAAAGGTGCTCTAACAGAGGATTCAGACAATGGTGCCGTGCCAAAAATAACATGCAGCGACGCTACTTATGAAGAAAAAGTAATTCACTTAAAACTGTCCGAAGAAACAAAAATATCTTCTGAAAATAACTGTATAATTATAGAGGGAGAAACAGAATATGACTTAATAAGGGCTTCTGATAAGCTAGTTCTTCAATTGCTTGAGATATTATGAATCCTGTATTTCTATTGTAAAAAGGAATAAAGAGCCTATAATCTCCATTGATAATGGAAATATTTATAAAGGAGACTATGCTCTGTTTTATCATGAATAAGATAGAGTTAAAAGCCATAATTATTGATCAGAACAAAAGAAAGCAAGAAGAGAATTTAGCTGACAGAGATCTGTTTGATAAGTTAGAGTCTTATATTAAGAATGATTTAATAATAATTATTTCAGGAGTAAGAAGGTGCGGAAAATCAACTTTATTAAGCCAAATAAGAAAAAAGCATCCTGGATATTACATTAATTTTGATGATGAGAGGCTGATTAACTTTAAGGTAGAGGATTTCCAGATTTTAGAGGAATTATTTATAGAGTTATACGGTGAGAAAAAGATATTTTACTTTGATGAAATTCAGAATATACCTATATGGGAAAGATTTGTAAGAAGGCTGCATGATGAAAGAAAAAAAGTATTTATAACAGGATCAAATGCTTCTATGCTAAGCAGGGAATTAGGAACGCATTTAACAGGAAGATATCTGGGATTAGAGCTGTTTCCTTTTTCTTTTAAGGAATTTTTAAATTTAAAAAATGTCGAATTAAATAAAAACTCCCTATACTTGAAAGCTGAAAGAGCAAAAATAAAGACCTATTTTGAAAATTATTTTCTTAAAGGGGGGTTTCCTGAATATTTAAAAGAATTAAATCCTGATTACCTAAAGACATTATACGAGAACATACTTTACAGAGATATTTTGGTTAGATATAAGATAACCAATGAAAGAGCATTAAAGGAATTAGTTTACCTTTCTGTAAACTGCATTTCTAAAGAAATAAGTTTTAATTCCATAAAAAAAACGCTTGGATTTGGAAGCTCAACTACCGTAAAAGATTATTTTGATTATCTAGAAAATAGTTTTCTTATATTCTTGGTTCCAAAGTTTGATTACTCTTTAAAAAAACAAGTATATCATAATAAGAAAGTTTACTGTATAGATCATATATTGGCAAAATTTCTCGGCTTTAGATTTACACCTGATAACGGAAAAATTCTTGAGAATATTGTATTTATAGAGCTGAAAAGAAGAAACAAAGAGATATACTACTTTGTAGATAAAAAAGAGTGCGATTTTGTAGTTAAAGGGCAGACCACAAAAATAAGCGAGGCTATCCAGATTTGTTTTGAATTAAATCGAGAAAATAAAAAGAGAGAAATTGAAGGATTGACTGCAGCCATGAACGAATTCAAACTAAAGGAAGGATTAATTTTAACTTATGATCAAGAGGATGAATTATCTGAAGGAAAAAAGAAAATAATTGTCAAACCTGTTTGGAAATGGTTATTGGAAGATAAGTGATCTTTGCTAAATGACCTTTCATGCAGTTATTAAACCACTAGAAAACAAATAAAATTTCAACAGAAATATTTATACTCTTGTTATAAAAAGATTTATAATGTATTATTCTGCACTTATTATCACAATTGCCGTGGTCGCTTAATCTGGTAGAGCGCTGGCCTTGAGTTTTATACAGGTTAGCCAGTTTCCTTCGGGATGTACAGGTTCAAATCCTGTCCACGGCGTTTATTCTATTAAGTTGTAGTCACCTAGGTCATGTAGCCCCAATAGAAATGTTTAAATAGATGTAGCCCCCAATATTAGTATGGTATATTTGGAAAAGAAAAATGTAAATGGAAAGGAGTATTACAGATTAGTTTATGCAATTAGAAAAGGAAATAAAGTCACACATAAAGTTAAATACATTGGAAAAAAATTACCTCCGAAAAAAAGATTAGAGCAGTTAAAAAAAGAATTATCAAGAGAGATTTACGGCCAAGGATATAAATACCTGTCACAAGAGGATATTAAAAAAATAGAAAGCAAAAAATCAGAGTATAAAAAAGATCTTAAAAAAGCAAGTAAGCTAGAAAAAGAAAAAAGATTAAAAGAGTTTATAATCAGATTTACATATGACAGCAGCAAATTGGCAGGAGTAAATGTCACTCTAAGGCAGACTTCTTTAATATTAAAAGAAGGCATTATCCCTAAAAATTTTAAAAATATACAAAGTATTAAGGAAGTAGAAAACCATGAAAAAGGGTTTATTGCAATAACAAAATATAAAGGAAAATTAGATATTAGGTTTCTAAAGAATTTGCATAAAATATTGTTTTTAGGCATTGATGATAGTATAGCCGGAAAACTAAGAAATGAAATAAAGAGAAATGTGGGAATTGCAGGCACTCCTTATGTTCCACAAAAATGGCAGATGCTTAAAAAAGAATTAGGCAATTTCTTTAAATGGTATAAATCAGAAAACAGAAAGCTGCATCCTTTGGAATTAGCTGCTTTAATACATCTGAGGTTAATATCTATACAACTTTTTGTCGATGGAAACAGCAGATTAGCCAGATTATTGATGAACTGGGTGTTATGGAAGAAACAATGTCCTATGATAGACATCCCAATAGAGGACTTAGAAGCCTATTATAATGTCCTTGACAAATATCAGATAGAAAAACAAGAGAAGCCTTTTATCGATTATATTAAGAAAAAATACTTGATGATTTAGTTTTCTACAGATAAATGATTATATTGAATTAAGATAGATTTACCAAAAGTTTTATAAGTATGCAAACCATAAAACCTTTATGGAAAAAAAAGTCATATCTAACACAAAGAATATTTCTAAATTTAAAAAAGAATAGTTTCTTTAAAATGCAGCCAAAAGTTTTAGTAGGATGCCCTACACATAAAGTGAAAGAGTATTGTTTAAAGGATTATTCGAAGATAGTGAAGTCATTAACATACTCAAATTATGATGTTCTTTTAGTTGACAACACAAAAGGAAATTCTTATTATAAAAAAATAAAAGAAGAAAACATACCTGTAGTAAAAGGCCCTTATTATGAAGGTGCAATGGACAGGATAGTGGCTTCAAGAAACATTTTAAGGGAAGAAGTATTAAAAGGGAATTATGATTATTTTTTAAGCCTTGAGCAGGATGTTGTCCCTCCTAAAAATATTATAGAATCATTATTAAAGCACAATAAAAAAGTGATTTCTGCTGTTTATTTCAATTTTAGGATAGCGAATAATGAAAGAAAGCCTATGCCTATGCTATGGTTTAAGCCGAAAAATGAGAAAAAAGACATAATGTATTATCTTCCTGAAGAATATATATTTCAAAAGCCTGCCTTATACAAAATATTTGCATCAGGATTAGGATGCTTGCTGATTCATAGGGATGTTTTGGAAAAGATAAAATTCAGGCATGGTGATGAAGGATTTGATGATGTATGGTTTTCAAAAGACTGCAGGGAAAATAATATTGATATTTTCGCAGATACTTCTTTAAAATGTGATCATATTACATTAAAAGGGGGAAAGTGGAGCAATATTAAGAAATGATTACTTAGATTTTTTCTTTAATGCTAATAATAACAAAGATACAGCTATTAATGCTAATATAGCTGTCCAGATTATTGAGCCAATACTTAAGCCATTACTTGTTTCTTTTACAGTTTCTTCTGTAGTTGAAATTGTATTATATTTTTTTATATTAACAGAGACTTTCTTGCCGTTTACTTCTTCAACTAAAACAGTAATGTCATTTTGTCCATTTTTGTCTAAGTCAAAATTAGCAATATCTTTATTTTCCCTTAATGTAAAATAATAAGGTAAATTATCATCTTCATTGCTTTTCTCTTTTTGTAAATTAAGGAACATGGTTAAATCAATGCCTTTATCCTGAATGCCCCTTACCATTAATCTATGATCGCCATTAGCATAAGAAAAAGCCAATGCATCCCTTTCATTTAAAGTAATAAAATTATTTTCCTCTTTAATGTCAATGTGCTTTATTTCAGCAGCAATTGCTAAAGGAACTGCCAATAATATTAGCACTGCAATAAGTAATCTTTTCATTAAATTATAGAGAAAATCCTATTTATAAGCATTTATATAATTTAAAATATAAAAAGAAAAAAAGAGTTTATTTCTTCTTCCTCATTAACACTGCTGCCAAGACAATTACAACCAATACAACTACAATTGTTACTATTAGTCCAGTATTCATCTTAGGCTTGCCTGTTACTGGTGGCTGTCCTTCTGCAACACTTGGAGCAACTTCTTCTGCTTCTTCAGCAACAGTTGGTACTATTACTAATTTATCTGCACCTTCTGATAATCTAGTGATTGTTAGGTCAGCATCTTTACCATCAACACTGTTTAATTTAACTTCAACATCAGATGTTCCATCTCTGTTTAAGTCAAACTTCTTTGATTGGCCTACTGAAATTGTAGCTTTCAATGGGTCTGAAGCTATTACTACTGTTACACTAGTTGAAGTCACTTTTTCAACATACAATGAGTGTATTGCTTCTTTTAAGTCTGTTCCAGTTAAACCAGATAAGCTTTGCAATGAAATTGCTACTCCACTCCCTTGACTTAATGTTTGTGTTGTTGAAGCAGTTCCTGTTATAACAGTAGCTGTTGATGTATCACTAACTGCATTTGACTCTATGCTACTTAAAGCAGATGATGTTTCTGTTGCCAAGCTTTCTTGTGTTACACTAGTTACACCTGATGATGAACCTCCTGATCCACCGCCGCCTCCACCAGATCCTCCTGATGAACCTCCATCAGATGAATATTGTGCTTGGAAACTCTTTGAGGCAGTTGTTGTACTGAAATTACCAAATCCTTGCTCACTTACAGTACATTTTACATCATATGTTCCTGCTTCATTTGTATCAGATCCAGTGAATGTTGCTGGACTTGATGTTTTTGTAACTGTTGCTCCACTTGGCTTTGTTACCACTACATTTGTAGATAATCCACCATTTACATTATCTGTATTAGTACATGTCCATTTGATTGATTGAGATACTTCTATATTCTTATCAGAGTCATCTGAATCATCCAATGTTACAATTGGTGCTTTGTCTACACTTATATTAGATACAACAGACTGGTTTATTGTATAAGCTGCAGATGCAAATTGTAAATTACTATTTTTATTCTGTTCTATTGTATCATTTGTAGAGTTGTCTACAGATGCGATAGATAGATTATAAAATCCTTCTGTTAAATTGCTTATATCTATTGTTGCTGTCCATCTACCAAGAGTGGTTGCATTTGAACTACTTAGGCTTCCATTTTGTGATCCAGTGCTACTCTCATTTATGCCTACAATTGAATCTCTAGTCATTAACAACCATCCAGATCCAGTTCCATCTGTTTTATTTAATACATAATATACTGTTGTATTTGCAGTACCATTATGAGTAGATGTACTACTATATTGTACTTGTATTTTAAATGGAGTATTACCTGCTAAAGTAGTATGGTTTGTTATATTTGCTGGAGTTAATATTACTACATCATTAACAGTACCATTATCAGGTCTTATACTATAGTTAGCATTTGCTAATTGTGGAGCCTGCTTGTCTACTATAACATTTATAATTGTTGTGTTAGTAGTATAGTTTGTACCTGATTGATTATAAACACCACCTGTGCCTGCACCATAAGCAGTCGCATTAAATGAGAATGTTAGATTATAGAAACCATTTCTCCATGTAGATACATGATTATTAGGATTAATGCCAACATCCCATGTGAAGTTCCATATAGTTGCATTCATTGAGCCTGCATTGAAACCACAAGTAGCAAGAGGATCCTTATCTATACAATCAGTATAATCATTATGCACTCCTATTAAATCAAAAACATCAGTATCATTAGCATCACTGCCTGCAGTATCATTGTGAGAAACTCCGCCATCAACAGATCCTCTGAAGTGTGCAAAGAATGTTACATTAGATACTGTTTCATTGCTGAAAGACACATTGTACGAGCTATTAGCACCCTGAACATGAGTAGCAACAATACTTAGGCCACTGCTAACATTCCAAACAGCTCCAGAAACTAAAGATGTATTTAATGTGTATTCTCCTCTTCCAATAATAGTAAGATTGGTTGTATCTACCTGAGACACTTCAGGAGCAATCGCAAATACATATGCAACACTTAATAACAATATTAAAACACCGACGAAAATTGAATTTACAAAAAGCTTATTCTTCATCTATTCACCCCTTTGTTTAGAATCCTCTTTTTAAACATGATAGAAATATTCAAACAAAACCCATATATAAACCTTTCGCATATCTAAAAATAAAAGCAAAACAATAAATTTATAAAGAAATTATTTAATCAAATTAGTAAAATGCCAATCTTAGACTTTAGATTCAACAAAATAAATGCAGTAAACAACAACAAGACGATTCCGAAAGACGGAATGAAAGTGGATATGAAAGTTAATTTTACAAATGTTGAAGAATTGCCGAAACCGGAAAATTCTCCAACTTCTGCTCTAAAGGCAGATTTTGAATTTAATTTGGATTACAGCAAGAATGGAAATGTTAATCTTCTGGGCTCTGTAGTTTATGGAGCTGAAAATGAAAAAATAAAAAAAATAATAAATTCCTGGAAGAAAGACAAGCAGCTGGAAAAAGAGGTTTCTACATTAATAATGAATGTTATATTGTTAAGGACAAATGTAAAGGCATTAACTTTATCCCAAGATGTTAATCTTCCATTGCATTTAAGAATGCCTGCTTTGGCAAAAGATTAAAAGTAATGTTTTTTTAACTCTTCTAATAAACTTAATGTTATACTTAATATTATAGGGCCTATAAAAATTCCTATAAATCCAAACAAGCTTATTCCTCCAAGCAACCCTAATAATATTATAGTTGGATGAATTTTTGACCTGTCTCCAATAATTTTTGGCCTAAGTAAGTTATCAATAGTGCCTACGACTAAAGCGCCCCATATAATAAGACCTATACCACTTACATAGTCCTGGCTTAAAATAGCAAAAATTCCTGCTGGAAGCCATATGAATAAAGTTCCAATAAAAGGGATTAAGGCTAAAACAGCCATTACAGCTCCCCATAAAACAGGATTTTTAAAGCCGAATATCACAAATCCTAATCCTCCTAAAATTCCCTGCAGGATTCCTATCATAAAATATCCAAAGATAATCGCACTAAGAAGTTTTTTAAGGTCATCAAAAATTTCCTCTTTATGGTTATTTTCTAAAGGCAAAGCCTCTTTTACTTTGCTTACGAGTTTAGATCCATCCTTAAATGTATAATATAATGTAAATACCATTACAAAAAAGCCTAACAATCTTGCTGGAATGCTTACAATGAAATTAGAGATTAAGGTAACTAAGAATTTTGCAGTAGTTGTAATTAAATCTTTTAAATAAAATTCTATATCAATAGAATCTCCGAATAAATCTCCCATACTATTAATAAGATTATCAAATGCTGTGCTGCTTACCTGCCTGAAAAAACTGACAGATTCTGAGATTAATGCATTGGCAATCAGTCCTACAACCACAAAAAAAATCAGGACTAATAATATAGACATAATTAATGAAGACCAGGTTTTGCTTTTAACCAGCTTATTTAATTTTTTGTAAACAGGATAAAACACATACCCTAAAATCAGGGCAACAATGACTGCTATTAAATAAGGCTTTACTATGAAAAAAGCCAATATTAGTAATGCTAAAAAGAATAATAAAAAAACTAAACCATTGTGATTTTTTTTGCTTTTAACCATTATCTTTTAATTATCTTGTAATATAAAAATGTTGTTAATCCTATTCTTTATAAGATGTGGGCTGATATACAAGTCTTTGTAAGATTTTTTCTTATAACATTTAACGAAAAAAGCCACAAAAAAGCATATGCCATAAACACTAAAAAAGTCCACAGAATTAAACAAAGAATGCATATTAAGTTAGTAACCCATAACTTAAAACTAACTTTTGAAAACAAGTAGTTGGTGTTGATCGAACAGAATAAATTAACCGCGCAAAACAAGTATTTATTTAGAAAATAGTCATTTTGTACTATGAAATAACCGCGCAAAACAAAGATTTAAATAGTAGTAAACCTGCGTAATCTTATGACATGGACAAAACCAAAAGGGTATAGCAAATCTAAAGTAGACTTGGCAGGAGAAACTCTAATTAGTAAAACAAGTCTTCCTGAAGAAAAAGACAAGGCTCTTGAAATATTAGATAATTGGAGAGCAATTCATAGATACCCTATGCATATATTTAAGAAAAGATTAAAGAGAGTTTCAACAAAGATAGACAAAAAAGCTTTAGCAGTTCAAAGATTAAAAAGATTACCTTCTATTATTAATAAATTACAAAGAAAATATTATGGAAACAAACCAACTATGAAACTCTCACAGATGCAGGATATTGCCGGTTGTAGAGTTGTTATGTCTAATGTCAAATTAGCTAGAAAACTCTATAAGGAAGAATACATTCGCGGAGATTTAAAACATAAAAAAGTAAATGAAAAAGATTATATAATGAAACCAAAAGATGATGGTTATAGAAGCATTCATCTAATATATAAATATAAAAGTGATAAAGAAGGGAAAAAAGATTATAACGGGTTACTTATTGAAGTCCAAATAAGATCTAAGTTACAACACTTATGGGCAACAGCAATAGAAACAGTAGATTTTTTCACAAGACAGGCGATTAAATCTAATGAAGGTCAGAAAGAATGGATGGATTTTTTTAAATTAGTAAGTTCTGCATTCGCTATAATAGAGAATACTCCCCTTATCCAGAAAACCCCAACAGATGAAAAAGAATTATATTATCAAATTAAGAAAAAAGAGGAAGAATTACAGGTGATTAAGATTATGGGTGGGTGGGCACAAGCAGTTCAGGTTTTTGAAAAAGCTTCTAAAGAGAAACCTAATTTAAGATTCTTCTTATTAGAATTAGATATTATTGGAGAAAAACTTAATATAACAGGTTATCCTGAAGGACAAGAAGAAAAAGCAATCGCTAAATACGCAAAAGCGGAAAAGCGAAATCAGGGAAAGAGAGAGTACGATGTTGTTCTTGTTGGAGTAGACGCTACAAATGATTTAAGGAAAGCTTATCCTAACTATTTTGCAGATACAAAAGAGTTCTTGGAAAATTTAAAAAAGATATTAAATAAAAAAGAATAATTTTTTATCAAATCTCTTAACTTTAATGCACCAAATAATTAATCCTCAAAAACTAAAAGAAAACTTTATAAATAACTTTAAATACAAGTTAAAACTATGGATGTAGCAATAATGTACAGTGGTGGCAAAGATTCCACTTATGCAATAGATCTGGCAAAAGAAAAAGGATATAACATAAAATATTTGATTTCTGTAAAGCCTACAAGAACAGACTGTTATTTGTTTCATTTTGCTACAGTAGAATATACTCCTGAATTGGCAAAGATAATGAATATTCCTCATATATTACTATCATGCGATGTAGCAGACCCCAAGAAAGAAGCTGATATTGTAAAAAAAGTTGTTGAAGAAAATCAGGAAAAAAATCCAGTTGAAGCCTTGATTCTTGGGGGGGTTGGATTGCAGGAAACTCAGATAAAATCTATAAGAGAGGCAATGTTTCCTTTGGGCATAGAAGTATTTGCTTCTCATACTGGAAATGATCATTCTCCTTTAGTGGAGCAGATGATAAATAAAGGGTATAGAATAGTTATAACACAGGTAGCTGCTGACGGATTAACAGAAGAGTGGCTTGGAAAAGAGCTTACAAAAGAGAATTTTGAAAAGTTAAAAAAACTTTCTGAAAAATATGGCTTTCATGCAGGGGCAGAAGGAGGACATTATGATTCTTTTGTTATTGATGGCCCGATTTTTGACAAGAGAGTTGAAATAATAGAATCGGAAAAAGTTATGGAAACAGAAAATTCAGGACATTTAATAATAAAAAAATTAGAAGTAAAAAATAAATTAAAATTAACTGTTTAGACTAAAAATTCTTTTTTAAAAATTAAAGTTCTAGATAAAAAAATCTTTTTAGAAAATCTAAAAAACCTGCTCTTCTTGGAGATTCTATTACTACACATCTTTCTCCGTCTTCATCAGCCTGCATTCCTTCAGGACAGCCACATAATGCACTATTGTCAACTAATTCTCCATCTCTGCAGTATTTTGGCTTTGACAAAGAGCATCTGTTTGCACTAGTGCCATCTATACAATTAGTTTCTTCTGTTTCATAAGCAGTGCAGCTTCCATCATTCTGGCAGATTGTGTTAAATGGGCATCCGCATTTATTGCAGTCCTGGACCAAATCTTTTTTATCGCAATACCAAGGTTTTGTATCTGCACATTTAGAAGGTTCTGTTCCGTCGTTGCAGGAAAATTTTGTCAACCTTATTGTAAAAGATCTTATTTCACTCCACTTGCCCCACCCATCCTGATCATGGAGTCTTACCCTCCAATGATATCTCCCCTCTTCATTAATAATTATTGTTCTCTCATTTTTATTCCCAATTCCATAATAGTCTTCTGGGGAAGAGAAAGCAACATTATCATCAACGATAACATGGTAGTTTTTGACATTCGGTGTTACATCGCTGTAAATATTCCATTTTAATGTTATTTCCTTTGAGTATATTACCTCTGCATTTTTTGGGCTGTATGGTGAAGCTTCCAAAGTTCCTTTCTTAGTTAAAACACCCTCTCCTGTGATACCAAAATTATTTAAATTAGCGACAATTCCGATTAGGAGAAGTACAACAAAACTTAATAAAAGAATATTCCCCTCTTTTTTATCCATAAATCTAAATCATCTAAATAGTATATAAATCTTTTTAATTAAATTTTTATATATGAAGAAATGTGCAATTTACATGAAATTAAACAAATTATTATTAATATTATTTCTAATTTTTATTTTACCAAATGTTTCTGCTTTAACAGAAGGCCAGTCTACTGTTGTTTCTGGAAAAACAATAACTTTAGTAAGTGTTGGTCCTGAGAATGTTGTTGTTGATGTAGATGGCATAGGAAATATAATCTCCTTGGGAAAAACTAAGTATGTCAATGGCGCAACAATAACTGTAAATTCTATTGATGCTGATTTTGATCCTGGATCAGCTGACTTGTCAATAGTTGTAAACCAAGAATGTGGCGATGATGTTTGTTCAGGAGATGAAACTCAACAAACATGCTGCAAAGATTGCGGATGTAATGGGGGATTATCATGCACTGAAAACAGATGCATAAATCCAAAAGATAATGAATGCGAAAAAAGCTCAGACTGCAATGATAACAATCAAAACACAGTGGATATCTGCTCAGGCGTTCCAAGAGAATGCTCTAATAAGGAAACAATTTGCGAGAAAGATTCTGATTGTGATGACAAGGATGGGCTTACTCAGGATACCTGTATAAATAATTTATGCAATTTTGTTCTTTACTCAGACTTGGCAGAATGCAATTCAAACGAGGATTGCAATGATAGTATTGCCTGCACCAAAGATAAATGTGAAGGATTGCCATTGAAGTGTGTAAATGAAGAGATTACTTCATGCGGTTCATATGATGATTGCTGTCCACTAACTTGCTCTTATCCAGATGATTTAAACTGCAAAGGCATTAAAGAGTCTGAAGACAGCCAGTTTGACAAAATACTTGAAGAGGATAGTTCTGATGAAAACATAACTGCAGAAGTATTAAATGCAACAGAAGGGGAAATTGGGGCTGAAGAAAAAGCAAGCTTTTTTAAAAGAATAATAAACTGGTTTAAAAATTTATTTACTGCTTAATATTATCCATCAATTTAATCATTTGCTTTACACTTTTTAAAATAAAGTCAGGTTTTTCCTTCAGCATTTTGCTTTTAGAAGTATTTCCTGTTAAAACTCCTATGGTTGCGACGCCCATTTTCTTTCCTACTTTAATGTCATGGATACTATCGCCAACAACATAGTTTACATTCTCATGCAGAATCCTTTCTGTTTTGATTATTTCATCAGGATGCGGCTTTCCGTGCTTTACTTCATCAGAACCAACTAGTGATTTGAACAATTTTTTATCAATTCCAGTGCCTTTTAGCAAAGCAGTTATCTCACCTTTAGTGCAGTTTGATACTAAACAAAGATCATAATTTTTCTTAAGCTTTTTTAAAGTTTCTTCAACACCATTTATTTTTTTTGCATACTTGTAAGTTTCTTTCCTGACATAATAATCATGGAGCCTTTTAATTTCCAAAACATCTTTCTTGTTCATATTTGGGAATAATTTCCTAATAACCTGAAAATGAGTTTCGCCAGTCAATGCTTTTTTAATTTTAGAATCTTTTAATTTTTTAAGACCATTTTTAACAAAAGCCTTGTTGTAGGCTTCAATATGGCATTTATCAGAATGAATTAATGTATTATCCATATCAAAACATATAACACCCATTCAAGAAGAAAATTTTCTTCAGTATATAAATTTTTTTAAAATTTAAAAACCAAAGGTATTTAAAATAAGGAATAATAAAATCTTAAATGGTTTTAGAGTCTTTAATCAATCCAAGAAAGGCAGAGGCAAAGCCTTTGGAGCTCTTTTTCATAGGATTGATTTATTCTTCAGTCGCAATGTTCTTGAGCTTGTGGATTTTTAAGGATCAAGCATCATTAGTTATGGTATTTTTGACTGTAGTTGCATCAATACCTTTGATATACCACACACTTAAGTATGAGGAAAAAAAAGATAAGATTATAACTAATGAGATTTCTCTGCTGAAAGAGCATGCCAAAGCAATAGCTTTCTTTACTTTTTTGTTTTTAGGTTTTGTTGTAGCATACTCAATATGGTTTGTTTTCCTTCCGGCAGATATAACTCAGGCTACATTCAATACTCAATTAAACACAATTCAGACAATAAATTCAAGAATCACTTCAGGAACTGTCTCTTTTGCAGTTTCATCTTCTGATTTATTCGGAAGAATTTTTGCAAACAATATAAAGGTGATGCTTTTTGTTTTTTTATTTTCATTCTTCTATGGAGCAGGAGCTATATTCATCCTTACATGGAATGCTTCTGTTATAGCAGCAGCAGTAGGCACATTTGTCAGAAATAATTTAGGAAGCTACGCAGAAAGTGTAGGATTAATTAAAATTGCAGGGTATTTTCATATAGGATCATTAGGCTTGTTTAGATACATGATTCATGGAATACCGGAGATAGTTGCTTATTTCATAGTGGCTTTAGCTGGCGGAATAATTTCAGTCGCAGTTATCAACCACGACTTGGCAGGCAAAAACTTTAAAAGGATAATGAATGATTCTCTCATACTTACTGTTTTGGCAGTATTGGTGTTATTTATAGCAGCTTTGCTTGAGGTGTATTTAACACCTGCTTTGTTCTAAAATGGAACACACAAAAGAAATTAAGACAGATGAATTAGATGAAAAAAGAGTTAACATAATTAATTTTCTGAAAAATAAATGGAATTATTTAGTCTATATTTTATTGGCTGCTATTTTATGGCTTGGAGCATTTATAAGGACAAGAAACCTTCCTCATTTAATTGATCAGACAACAGGAAAATATATACCTATAGCATTAGATCCTCATTTGTTTCTTAGGTATGCCAGAATGATAGCAGAGAATGGAGCATTACCTGCAATAGACATGATGAGGTTTGTGCCTTTTGGAAAAGTAATGGCATCTATAGAAGTCCTCATCCCTTACACAATCTTCTATATATATAAGGCAGCTTCTATATTTTCAAAGAACATTACCTTAGAATATATCGATGTTGTTTATCCAGTAGTATTTTTTGTTTTGGCAGGGATATTCTTTTTCCTTTTAGTAAGAAGATTATTCAATCATAGGGTTGCCATCCTGGCAACTGCATTTCTTACTTTAATACCGGCATTTTTATTCAGGACAATAGCAGGATTTTCTGAAAAAGAGCCGATGGCAATGTTTTTTATGTTTGCTGCATATTACTTCTATATAAGGGCATGGCAAAGCCAAAATTTGAAGCCAAAGTTAGTTTGGGCAATACTTGCAGGCGTCTCTACTGGATTGTTCGGTATGGTTTCAGGGCTTGTGAAATTTGCACTGATGACTATTGCAATATTCACATTGGTTGAAATTTTATTAAGTAAATTTGGAAAAAGAGATATTTACATCTATACTATATGGGTTGTTATCTCAATATTTATGCTCACTACACTTACAGCAAAGTACGGGGGATTATTGGCTATGTTAAGGTCCTTCAGCTCTGGATTATCTGTTTTTGTTTTGGGAATAGCATTCGTTGATTATCTTATATTTAAAAAAGATTTGATAAATATCAAATCAAAATTGGAAAGCAAGCTTCCTAGTGGAATATGGAGTTTTATCATAGCAGTAATTTTAAGCTTTATTGTAGCAACAATAATTTTTGGGCCTAGCTTTATGTTCCAGCAGGTTTCAGAAATCTTTTTTAGACTGCTCAACCCAATCGGAGTTAACAGATGGCTTTTGACAGTTGCAGAGAATCAGCAGCCTTTTTTTACAGACTGGCTAAGCCAATTCAAAAGATCTTATTTTACAATATTCTTCATAGGATCAATTTTCTTGTTCTATAAAATGATAGTACCTTTGAAGAAGCACAAGGTTAAACTTACAGCCGCATATACAATCTTTTTGACATTATTCATTTTCAGCAGGTATAAGTCGGGAGCTGTGTGGAATGGAACTTCAACATCCTCGCAGATTGCATACTTCGGCTCTTTGTTCGGATTTATAGCAATAATTGGAATAATGTATTTGTATTCCTTTTACAAAGACAAGGAATTATTTCAGCAAATCTTATCAATAGATAAAAAATATATCTTTATCTTCATATGGTTCTTCATAATGATTGTTGCAGCAAGAGGAGCAATCAGATTATTCTTTGTCTTTACCCCAATAACAGCAATAATAGCAGCATACTTATTTTCAGTCGCGTTTGATTACTCAAAAAAATTAAAAATAAAATGGATAAAATATAGTGCTTATGTTTTACTAGCTTTAATACTAGTTAATCCTATTGCTGGTGCATCAAACAGATACGATGGATTACTGGTTGATTTTGCAAAAGACAGCTATAATCAGGCTAAATTTACAGGTCCAAGCTATAATCCTCAATGGCAAAAAGCAATGGCTTGGGTAAGGGAAAATACACCAAAAGATGCAGTTTTTTCTCACTGGTGGGATTATGGCTATTGGGTTCAAACAGGAGGGGAAAGAGCTACATTTTTAGATGGGGGAAATTCAAGAGTTGAATGGAATCATTTCTTTGGAAGGCATGTGATGACAGCACAGTCAGAAGATGAGGCTTTAGAGCTGTTGATAGGCCATAATGCTTCATATTTTCTGATTGACCAGTCCGATGTAGGAAAATATCCTGCTTACTCTTCAATAGGATCTGATCAGAACTTTGACAGGTATTCATGGGTTGGAACTTATGTTCTGGATCCAAAGCAAATTTCTGAAACAAGAGACGCTACTGTTTATGTATACACAGGAGGAACTTCATTGGATGATGACTTTGTTTACCAAGGCAGAGTATTTCCAGGAGGAGGAACTGGAATTCACGGATTTGTAATTCCTATAGTAGAGGGCAGTGAAGAATTCCAAATACAGCCACCGACAGCAGTATTATCAATAAACGGCCAAAGGATAGATGTTCCTTTGCAGTGCATTTATCTAAGAAATCAAGAAATCAGGTTTTCAGATGAAGGCTTGCCAGGATGCTTGGTAATCATTCCATCTATATCAAATGGGCAGGCAAATGAGATTGGAGCAGCATTATATCTAAGTGATGAAGGAACCAGGGCTTTATGGGCACAATTATACTTATTAAACAGGGAATTTGATAATTTCAAGGAAGTTTATAATGACAAAAATGACTTGCCTTTAGCTTTATATAATGGAAGGATGATAGGTCCTATAAGAATATGGGAAATAAGCTATCCAGAGCATATTACATCAAAAGAGGAATATTTATATGGATTGCTGCCAGAGTGGTTCTAGGTTGAAATTGGGGGAAAATGGTAAATATCACAATATTAGTAGGTGTAGTAGTAAGTTTTCTAGCTACATTTCTCCTTCTTCCTTATATCATTAAATATCTTAAAAGAATAGACATTATTGTTAAGGATGTCCATAAGCAACCTACAAATTATATTCCCATTTCCGGCGGATTAGCTGTTATGGTTGGATTATTCCTGGGATTAATGAGCTATATCTTCATCCAGACTTTTGTTGATAAGGCAAACGGATCCCTAGTTTTCTTATTGGCAGCTATGTGTTCTATTTTAGTCATTACATTAGTGGGTTTTGTTGATGATTTATTAGTTAAATTTAACAAAAAACAGAATATGTACATTGGCTTAAAACAGTGGCAAAAGCCTTTTTTGGTAATACCTGCTGCTATTCCTTTGATGGCTGTTAACTCTGGTATTACACAAGTTTACATCCCTTTTTTAGGAACAGCAGATTTAGGATTATTATACCCATTAATAATTATTCCAGTAGCTGTTGTTGGAGCAGCGAACATGGTGAATTTGTTGGCTGGTTTGAACGGTCTTGAGTCAGGATTAGGAATAATTTATACAGGAATGCTTGGAGTATTTGCTTATGTCCATGGGTCTATGTTGGCGGCTGCAATAGCGTTCATAACATTTGGTGCATTAGTCGCCTTTTACATCTTTAACAGAGTTCCTGCAAAAGTTCTTCCTGGAGATTCTCTTACATATCTTCTTGGAGCAGTATTGGCCTCTATAGCTATTCTGGGAAACATGGAAAAAGCAGCTTTAATAATCTCAATCCCATTCTTTATAGAATTTTTCTTAAAATTAAGAGGTAAATTCAAGAAACAAACGATTGGCTATATAAAGAATGGAAAAATTCATTCACAGTATGATAAAATATATTCTATTCCCCATATATTCATGAGAACAGGAAAGTTTACTGAAAAACAAATAGTTTTATTAATGATTTTAATCCAATTAACATTTGCTAGTTTGATATGGGTGTTATGATGTTGCAAGACAAAAAAGTATTAGTAACAGGAGGAGCTGGATTTATCGGTTCTCATATAGTTGAGGAACTGCTAAAAGAAAATGCTAAAGTAATTGTTTTGGATAATCTTTCAACTGGAAGCTTAGACAATTTAAAACCTTTTTTAGACAAAATCAAATTTGTAGAAGGAGATATAACTAACATAGAATTATTAAAAAAGATAACAAAAGATGTAGATTATATCTTTCATGAGGCGGCATTGACAGCAGTGCAGAGATCTGTTGATGACCCAATTCCGACAAACCATGTTAATACAACAGGAACTTTGAATGTTTTAACAGCAGCCAAAGAAAACAATGTTAAGAAAGTCATTTACGCTTCTTCATCTTCAATATACGGAAACAGAAAAGACTACAAAGATGTTGACAATCCATACAAAGTGGAGTTGATGAAGCCTATGCCACTATCCCCATATGCTGCTTCTAAATTAATTGGAGAATATTACTGCAAGGTTTTTTCCCATGTTTATGGATTAGAGACTTTATGTTTAAGATATTTTAATGTGTTTGGTCCAAGGCAGAATCCTAAGTCAAAATACTCTGCAGTAATTCCTTTATTCATAACAGCATTGTTAAAAAATGAAAAGCCGAGCATTCACAGCGATGGCAATCAATCCAGAGACTTTACATTTGTAAAAAATATCGCGAAAGCAAACATTCTAGCGCTAAAATCAGACTCCAAACAAGGAGAAACAATAAATATTGCATGCGGAGATTCAATTTCTGTCAATGATATTTTCAATAAGATAAAAGATTATCTGGAAAAGGACATTCAGCCTGATTATCATCCAGAAAGAAAAGGTGATGTAAGGCATTCTCTTGCTGATATTAAAAAAGCTAAAGAACTGATTGGGTATGAGCCATATGTAAGCTTTGATGAAGGATTAAAGCAGACGATTGACTGGTACAAGGAAGATTACAAGGAATAATGGAAAGGAAAATAGCTGTAGTAGGATTAGGTTATGTAGGACTTCCTTTAGCTCTGGCTTTGTCAAACCATTTTGAGGTTATAGGATTTGATATTAATAAGGAAAAAATTAATTCTTTAAACAAAGGGATAGATCCAACAAGGGAAAATGATTTATCTTTGAAAGCTAATATAAGGTTTGTATCAGATGAGACTGAATTGAAAAAGGCAAATTTCATTATTGTTGCAGTCCCTACTCCTGTTACAGAAGCAAAACATCCTAATTTAACTTATTTAGAAAAATCTTCTGAACTAGTCGGAAGGAATCTGCAGAGAGGAGCAATTGTTGTTTATGAATCCACAGTTTATCCAGGAGTGACAGAAGAGATTTGTCTGCCAATATTGGAAAAAACTTCCGGCTTAAAGTTAATTGATGATTTTAAGATAGGCTATTCTCCAGAAAGAATAAATCCTGGAGACAAAGAGCACACTATTGATAAAGTTGTTAAAATTGTTTCTGGCATCGACAAAGAATCTCTGGAAGAAATTTCAAAGGTTTACAGCAAAGTAACAAGAGCAGGAATACACAAAGCGAAAAACATTAAGACAGCAGAAGCAGCAAAAGTAATTGAAAATATACAGAGAGATTTAAACATTGCTTTGATGAATGAGCTTTCTATAATATTTGACAAAATTGGAATAAAAACAAAAGATGTTTGAGAGGCAGCAGGAACAAAATGGAATTTTCATAAATATTTTCCAGGTCTTGTAGGTGGTCATTGCTTTGATAAGAATGAACAAATAATACTAATAAATTCCGGACATCTTAAAACTGAAACGATAGGGGGTTATACAGAATCAAAAAACTTTTCTGGAAAAAAAATTAGGAATACTTCTATTTATACCCCTGATGATGTTAAGATATTATCTTTTGATGTAAACAAGCAGGAAAGTGTATTTAAAAAAGTAAAGTCTTTCTCTAAATCTTATTGCGAGAATTTGATTGAGGTAAAAACAAACACAAATCAAAAAATAACTGTGACAGATATGCATCCTATGCTTATCTATGAGGACAATGAATTTAAAGTTAAACATGCAAAAGATATCACAATCGGGGATAAAATACCCATAGCATCCGGTATTCCGTCAATTAATGATAAATTAAAAATTAATATTATAAATCATCTAGTTGACTACGGAAAGATAAGGGTAAAACCAATCTTTGGATCTTTTAAAGACTACTCAAAAAAATTAAATATTAAAAAATTGACATCAATCAAAGCTTCTAATTTTTATCAAGGAAATTATCTGCCTCTTGCTATATACTTAAAATTAGAAAAGGCAGGAGTAATGCCTTTCAGCAGGGATGAAATTTATTTAGTAACTGGTAGGGGACCATCATTTAACAAAATAAAAGCACAGATTGATATCGATGAAGATTTTTGCAGGCTTATTGGTTATTACTTATCAGAAGGATGTATAACTAAAGACAAGTCTTTGAGAACAAGATTTGTATTCAATATAAAGGAGAAAGAGTATATAGAAGATTTGATAAAATGTATCAAAAAACTTAGTTTAAAGTATTCTACAAGTGAAAGAGAACATGACCATGCTACTGAAATTAAGGTTTCCTCAAATATATTTGGACATATAATTAAGAATGTTTTAAAATGCGGTAAAGATAGTTATGATGCACAAATTCCAGAAGAGATATTTTTATCAAAACCTGAATTAAGGTGGGAATTGCTAAAAGGTTTGTTTAGGGGTGATGGAGGAGTTTCTTCTTATAATGGTAAAAAAGCATATAAAAAGAATGGTAAGGACTACAATCATAAACTAAACACTTGTGAAGTATCTTTTTTTTCTATAAGCCCAAAATTATTCTATCAAACTGTACTCTTGTTAAAGTCATTTGGCATTACTGCATCTTATGCAAAAAACAGACCTCTTTTAGTAATCCATGGTCACAATAACTTAAAGAAGATGGAGGATATCTTTGAAGGGGAGAAAAAACAAAAAATTCATGATTACTTTAAATACAAAAATAAGTTTATTAATCGTGATAAATATGAAATACATAAAGGATTTTTTACTGTTCCTGTTAAAGAAGTTAAAAAATTAAAAGGAGATTATGTTTATAGTGTTGAAGTAGAGGATACAAACACAGTAGTTTCAAGCTACGGGATAATTACTCATAATTGTATACCCGAAGACCCTTACTATCTGACGCACAAGGCAAAACTGCTTGGATATCATCCTAATGTCATCCTTGCTGGAAGGTCCACAAATGATAATATGTCAAAACATGTTGCAAGTTTAGTGATAAAGGGATTGAATAAAGCAAATAAAGTGATAAAGAATTCAAGGGTTATCATTTTGGGCTTAACTTTTAAAGAGGATATAAATGATTACAGGACTTCAAAAGCTTTGGATGTTATAAAAGAATTAAAAGAATACAACATAGATGTTTTAGGATGTGAACCTAATCTTTCTGATGAAGAAGTTGAAAGAATATTCGGAGTTAAAAATTATAAATTAGATGAAATAAAAAACAATATTGATGCAATAGTTTTGGTAAACAAGCACAAGCAGTTTTATTCATTGACAGCAGACAAACTAAAAAGCATAATGAATCAGAATCCCTTAATTGTTGATGTCAAGAATTTATTCAATGAAGAAGAAGTAAAGAAACAAGGATTTTTGTATTATTCTTTATGATGAAAACCATAGCAATAATACCATGCTATAACGAGGAAAAAACAATAGCAGAGGTAATAAAAAAAGCAAAGAAGCATGTTGATAAAATTATTGTTGTTAACGACGGCTCTATAGACAATACTGAAAAACAGGCAAAAAAAGCAGACTTGGTTCTAACACATATTGTTAATATGGGAAAAGGCCTAGCATTAAAAACAGGAATAGAAGCAGCTATAAAACTAAAAGCAAATATCATAATAACTTTGGATGGAGACATGCAGCATGATCCTAACGATATACCAAGAATGCTGAAAGAGATTAAAAAGGGAAAGGACATTGTTATTGGATGCAGAAAATTAGATGAAAATATGCCCTTTACTCTTAAGTTTGGCAATTTTTTTCTTTACCAGTCATTCAAGAATTTATTTAAGGTAGATATCCATGATACCCAGTCTGGATACAGGGCTTTTAAGGCTGAAATTTATCCGAAATTAAAATGGACATCTTCAGGATATGCAGTTGAGACAGAAATGCTGATAGGGTTAAATAAGAACAATTTAAAATACCAAGAAATACCTATAAAAACAGTTTATAATGATAAATATAAAGGAACAAGTGTAATAGATGGCATAAAAATCTTTTTAAGCATGCTTTTATGGAAGGTTAAGCAATGGTAGTAGGAATACAGGTTGTTGGATTTATATTTGGAATTGGAATGCTTTTCCTTAGTTATTTATATTTCAGAAAAAAAGAATTTGGCCCGAGGGATTTTGCAGTCTGGGTTTTAGTATGGATAATTTTTTTGATAGCAGTGATGTTTCCTAAAACAGTTAATATTTTATTGGATACTCTTGGTATAGTCTCTGCATTATGGCTGTTTACAATAGCAGCATTTTTGTTTTTGTTCGCATTGGTATTTTACCTTCATGTCAGTGTAAGAAGAAGCCAGAAAAAGCTTGAGACTGTAGTTAAAAAAGTTGCATTAAAGAAAGTTAAATGAAAAAGTTATGGTAAAAAACAAGATTTAAATCAAAGGATTTTTATAGTAGTTTTCCTTAATAAAGCTAATTTGGGGGAATATTGATAGATAAAAGAGGAAAAACCTATTTAGCTGTATCTATCTTATTTATAGCTATATCAGCCCTTATCCTGCTTCTACAGCCAGCTACATTAGGCCAAGATAATGAAGATAAAGATAAAGGACATGGCAATAATCCAGATAAATGTGATCCGGATAATCCATCTGGAAAATGCCCTGATAAGGGGGATAATCCTGATGAAGGGTCAATAGAAGATCTACCTAATTCCAATAAAATAACTTCTGCTATAACATTTGGAAAAAGCTTTGATAACTATTATATAAATATAGTAAATAAGGATAAGGAAATACTGCAAAAGAACAAATTTAAAGAAGGCATTATCTCAAAAACAATAAAGCCTGAAAATCAGGCATTAAAGGATTTGGGGATAAAAAATATTAAAGTTAAAGATTTAGTTTTATTAAAAAATGTTTCTTTAGGGATAGATAAAGCTAATATTAGTGTTCCTGATGTAGATATAGTAAAAGGTTTTGCTGTTAATCCTAATGAATTAGAAGCAGATAATATTGAGATGATAATAACAGCAGAAGGCTCTGAGCTGTATAAATGCAAGGAGTGGAGTTTTAATTCAGGATTTTGCAAAGGTGCTTGGGAAAAGATTAAAGATTTAACTCCTGGGCAGGATTATTCATTGGAAATAGATAAGTTTGATCCTGGCTTTGGTGAAGGCGGAACTGATAAAATAACTATATGCCATACTCCTCCTGGAAATCCAGATAATAAGCATACTATTAATATAAGCGAGTCTGCTTTAAAAGCCCATTTAAAACACGGTGATACTATTGGACCTTGTGAATCTGTTTTAGAAAAAGGTGTAATTTCTACTATAGTTGGTTCTTTACCATTTTATACTATTTCAAGTAATCCTCAAAGTTGTTCTGGTTTAAAGGCTGGAGAAACTTGTAATTTAACATGGGTTGTTAATGCTACTGGCAATGTTTCAACTTATAATTTCTTTACAATATTTAATCCTATTCAATATCCTTCTTATCTTAATCAGGAAAATACAAGTCTTGTTGAGGTGAGCATAGTTTGAAAAATAAAAAATTAAGGAGTGGTGGAAAGTGAAAAACATTAAAATGGGTAAAATGGTAGAGTTTTTTTATCCAGATTTATTTAAGGTATTATTTTTTTTACTGATTATTCTTTCTGCAATAAGTGTAGCTATAGAGCATCTTGAACTCACTTCTAAAATACTGTTAATTTTACTTTTACTTTTTTCATATATAATCTCCTGTTTAATTATAAATTATATATACAAAAAACAAAAAATTAAGTTTGAGAAGAATATTGTTTTTTTAGTAATATTTTTGGTATTTATAATTTTTATTATTTTAGGCCTAACAGGTATTTGGCATAAAGTAGAATTAAAAGAAAATGCTTGTCAAACTAGCTACAAACAATATTTTGTAAAACCCTATATATCTTATAATTTTGTGTGTTTTAGACAAAATCCTTTTTGTGGAGACTTAAATCCCAGTCTAAAAGTAACTGCAGATTTTGAATTTATGACTTGTTTATGTAAGAATCGTTATGAAGAGAAAGTGATAGATTTCTTCAATTCAGATATTAAAAATGAATTGGGATATTTTCTTGTTTACAATGCCGATGAAGAGAGATATACTTATTTAGAAGACTTGAGAAACAAACCAAACCGATTTGATAAGATATCAAATAACTCTGAAAGTATTTGTTTAATACAAAGAATTGAATATTTATAATGAAAATAAATAGGAAACTAACAACCATATCCATTTTAATACTTATATTTATAATTTTATTTATTATCAGTGCCATAACAGTTTCAAAACTTTATGTTCATGAAGCTTTTACTTGTTCAGGTAAGGTAATATGTTATGGTAAAATCAATGAAAAGATTACTGACCAAGTATGGTTGGATTATGAAAAGAGTGTATTAGAGCAAATAGATTATCCTGAAAAAATATGTAATGGAATAGAGGAAATTGTTGTGGGTTATGATCATGCTTGCAGTTCAAAATGGGAAAGAAAAAATAAAATTTTGATTAGTTGTGATGATATCCTTGATAATCAATGTGTAAAGAAACCAGATGAGCCTCCAGAAGGCATATCCTGTAAAAATTGGTTTAAATATTGTCAGGAGATTAAAAGCAAAGAAAAGGTAGTTGTAGGATTTGAAGAGGGATGGGAAGAGTACTATAAAAGTGTAATATAAAAGATGAGAAACATAAATAACTACAAAATTTTTGGGACAATCTTATTAATTATTATCATACTGTCGATTGTAAGCCAATTCATTTTTGCTGGTGATGATAAAATAAATTATGATAATCATAGAATAGCTTTAAATCTTTTGAAAGAAAATAAAGAAATAAAAATAAATTTTGATGGAAAGGGTGATATATTTTGAAGAAGGTTAAAAAAAACAAGGTAGTTGAATTTTTTAAACCAACAAAGAAAAAGATAATTAGATCATCCTATCTATTTGGACTTTTCTTACTTTTCTTACCGGTAATAACATTTTTTGGTGAATCCTATACTGCTCATGGGGATAGTTCAGTAAAGATAATATCTGAAAGACTCCCACTAGTTGCTATATTAGACCACGTTTTAACTTATGGATTTAAAGAAACTAATTTTTCGTCTATAATTCGTTTTGTCCCTTTCATGATTTTATCTATTCCAGCAATTTTATACTTTATATTTGCTTATTTAATTTCTTGTTTTTTAATAGCTAAAAAAGAGTTTTTTAGACCAACCAAATATAAATTAATAATATTTGGGCTTGGAGCTCTTAGTCTTCTTATTTTATTTACAACAAATGATATGAAATTTTATTATCCCCCTTCGATAATCGCCCTCGGTCTTTTGTTTTTATTTCGGAAAATTGATCCACTTGTTTCACAGATTGGAGATGTAGCAATTAGTTTTATTGTATGGTATTTAATGGCTTGTTTTATTATTTATCTGTATAATAAATTTGAATTTTTTAAAATTAGCAAGAAAATATTTATTACAGACCTAATTATATCTTTATTATTGTTATTAGGATATATGAGATACCTAATCATTTTTCACTCTGTTTCATTAAGTGTAATAAAAGATCTACTTACATACACTGGCTTACTTCTCTTTATCACCGAGTTTTTTATAATATATCTAATGTCTTGTGTCTTTTATTATATCTATAAAAAATTAAAAATGGATAATAAAAATAAAAAATTAATGGGTGGTGGAAAGTGAAAACGAAAATAATAATCTTAGTAAGTATTTTGACACTAATGGTGTTAAGTGGATGTAACTATTTAAAAGAAGAATCTTATGACTTAGATTCTTGCATAAAAGAAAAAAGAGAAAAGTTTGGGGATAAAGAACCGGGAATAAATTATGATAAAGGTGTTATAGGTGTCATCTTCAAGGAGGGTTTAACAGACGAAGAAGTAGTTCGTGGTATTATTGAATCCAGAGACCTTACTATAAGGAATATGCACTTTTCAGATTCCCAAGGTCGTACTAAGGGCATCTTTTATCCAACAATTGCTGTACCTGTTGGTTCAGAATTGAAATGGGTATGTATTTTTGAAAATGAAGAACCCTTAGTAAACTATAGTTCAATAACAAATGGAGGGGAAAGAAATTCCATTATTGTAGCCTGCCAAAACGATAATGATTGTGGTTGGGGAAGCACTAATAATTGTCCTGAAAGTAGTGGTGCTTATTGGGAATGTATCAATTTAAAGGAGTCTAGTTTATCTTTTCCAGAAGATAGCAGTTGTTATCTTTTCTTTTCTCCTAAACCCAAAGCTAGATGTTATTGTTCAAATAATCAATGCTTTATAGAAAACAATGAACAAAATAAGATTTAAAAATATCCCAATGATGATTGTAGTAATTTTAATAGGCATTATTCTAATAAATAGTGTTTATGGATTAATAGAAAAACAAGAAGTAGAAATAGAACAAGAGGTATTAGAAAAATTAAAACATCAAACTGAGGTATTTGTTATAGTAACATTAAAAGAACCATCTTATTTTGATAAAACATATATTGACTTAGATACAAAAAAACAAATTTATAAGGAAATTCAATCGGAAGTACTATCAAAATTAACTATAAATAATTTTAAATTAAAAAATAAGTATAGTTTAAGTCCTGGATTTTCTGGTTATTTAACTATAGATGGTCTTGAAAAATTAAAGAGAGATTATAATGTAAAAGAAATTCATATTAGTAAAAAAGGAAGATATTTATTAGATTCAACAGTTCCCTTAATCAATGCAGATGATGTTGTAAACATAGGTCTTAGTGGACAAGGAAAAACAACCTGTGTAATTGATTCAGGAATAGATTTCTCTCATCCAGATTTTGGAGATTGTAATGAAGCAAAATTTAATGCTGGAAATTGTAATAAAATTATCGACGGATTTGATTTTATAAATAACGATGCTACTCCAGAGGATGTAGTGGGTCATGGAACTTTTGTAGCAAGTGTAGCAACAGGAAACGGATCGATAATCAAAGGTGTTGCTCCAGACTCAAAACTAGTTATATTAAGGAATGGCATTAATATACCAGATGAAGATGCAACGCAAATGGGTGTAGAGTGGTGCTTTAATAATAGAACAAAATTTGATATATCTGTTATAACTATTAGTTCTGGTTTAGGTTCTAATAGTAATGATCCTGATTGTTCTCCCACAAAACCTTTAAGTATAGCAATTAATAATGTTTATGATAGTGGACTTACAGTAATAACTGCTTCAGGAAATGATGGAGATATAACTGGAATAACATACCCTTCTTGTATTAGAGGTGCTATTTCTGTTGGTGCTACTAATGATAATGACGAAGTAGCATCATTTACAAATAGAGATGAGATTTTGGACTTAATGGCACCAGGATTTGATATCTGTGCTGCAAGGGGCAACAGTACGGGTTTTGGTTCACCTACATGTATTGACACTCAACATGCAATATCACAAGGTACAAGTTTTGCAGCGCCTCATGTAGCTGGAGCAACAACATTAATGTTACAAAAAAATTCTGCACTAACACCAAATGATATAAAACAAATCTTAAATAACACAGGTGTGCCAATAGAAGACTCTGCAACTGGATTAACATTTATGCGAATAGATGTAGCTGCAGCAATTGCAGCTTTAGAAACAATAAATATTGGTGAAAGTAAAACAGCTACAATAAGGCAAAGACAAAAATGGCAAACACAATTAAATGTAAATACATTAGGAAAAGGCTTTGAAGTACATCTTATAGAAAACAATCCAGAAAGCAGCAATTTAGATTTAAGTTTAATAAAACCAGATGGAACTAAAATAACAGCAACAGAAGCAGATGGCCATGAAGTAATTTTAGGTTCTTCACCAGACGGTTTGTGGAATATCACTGTATTTGCAGAATCATCAAGTGGAGAAGTACAATTTACTATAGAAACAAATGCTGTGCAGCCTCCTGGAACAGGTTCAGGAGGCGGTGGAGGAGGTAGTCCTGGAGGCATTAACTTTACTGATGCTAATCTAAATTATGTTTCAACTTGCGATATTGAAAATGTTAATTTTGTAATGAAAGCAAAAGAAGCAGAAGTTGGAGAGCCTATAATTAATATAACAAATCTAACAACATTAGCAGCAGATTCATTCTTAGTCGGATTAACTATCCCAAATCATAATCAATGGATTACAATGGACATAATTCCTGGATCAAGTCCAACATGTATTCCTGGAAATGAAGGTGATGTAAGCAGAGTTGATGAAGATTTAGCCCATACAATAGTAGCAGAAGTTTTATGGGAAGCTGATATTTTATTAAAGCAAGAAGAGTTTGGAGTAATAACAAGTGACTGGGAAAAAGATATTTTAGATGACTGGAGAATAAATGTTACTAGCAGCTCGTTCTTTAATGAATTAAATGATGCACAATTTGATGAATATCCAATAAAAAGACAAAGAGCTTTCATAAAACCAGATTTCATAGAAGCTGATAGCAGTGGCTGTAATATTTTTTTAAATGAATTTAACTTAACTGTAGAGTATGTCTGGGATTGGCATCATTTAGGAGACTTAAGCAAGTATAGATTGAGGCAGGAAGTTTTAGATGATTTACAGCAAAGATTAGACAGCTGGGCAAATAGAAGCATAGAGTCTCATAAAAGAAATATAACTTCTTTACACATAGAAAGAATAAATAATGATGAAGATTATGCTGAATTAAGAACAGTATTTACTGGTTTAACATTAGCGCAATGGTACAAAACCCAGGATTTAAGCAATTCACCATTTGGAGACTTAATTAATACAAGAAATATAACTGATTTAGATATTGGATTTGATGAATCATTCTGGGATTCCCAGGCATGTCAGTTTTTATACAGCAGAGAAAATCCTAAAAACTTTAGACAAACAGAAGAATGGACCTGGAATTATTATGGTGGCATTGCTTTATCGCAATCCGAGCCAAAAATAGCTGAGAATGTAAGTAATCAAACAGAATCTTTAATGAATGAGGCATTAACAAAAGCATTTGTGCATGAAAATGAAACTTTTTTCTTTAGCACTAATGTAAGGCCAAACAAGCCAGATTTAGATGCGTTAGCTTTAGGTTTTACTTCATCAACTCCTGCTGCTGATGAAATAATTAATATTACTGCTTTTATTAGAAACAGAGGAATTAAAGATGCAAAGGACGTTAGAATATTTTTCTATGACTTTTACACATATCCCAATAATTATACAGCCCAATATCCAATAGGAGAAACAAATATCTCTTTAATCAGTGTTAATGAATTTAAACTTATTAAGATTAAATTTAATTCCAGTTTATTAGGAACTCACAATATTACAGCAGAAGTTGATTTCCAGAATGATATTGAAGAAACTAGTGAAGTAAATAATCTTGTGTCTAAAAACATTAATATTCTTAATCCATTCCCAACAGCTGTGATAATCGGCCCAGTTGGCGGACTGCAGTTCTTTATTTTTGAAACTATAAGATTAGAAGGAGAAGGAAATGATTTACAAGATGGGGCTTTAACAGATACATCTTTAAGATGGGAATCTAATATAGATGGTTTATTGGGATTTGGAAATATTTTAGATGCCAATTTATCCTTAGGAAATCACATAATTTCTTTAACAGTTAATGATAGCACAAGTAGAACAGATACAAAACAAGCAAGTATAGCTATTTTGTCTTCTCAAAAACCAGAAGTTATGATATTATCTCCTTTGGATGATGAAAAGTTTGCTCAAGGAGAAAATATTTACTTTGAAGGAAAAGCTATTGATGCTGAAGATGGAATATTAGCAGAAAATTCATTAAATTGGAACTCAAGTATAGGCGGCAATTTAGATTCAGGAACTTCTTTTGTATCAAAAGACTTGTCAATAGGCACGCAGACAATAACTTTAACAGCAACAGATAGTTCTGGAACTAAAAATGAAGCAAGTATAGGTATTGAAGTAGAATTTGGCCAGCCATCTTTAACAATAACTACTCCAAGTAATGAACAAGTATTTTTCCATAAAGATATTATAGAATTTTCAGGAACAGCAACAGATCCGCAAGATGGAACTATTTCTAAAGATATTGTATGGAAATCAAATATAGATGGAGAAATTGGAAGTGATGAGTCATTTAGCAGAAACTTATCAATTGGAGATCATTTAATTACAGCAACTATAATAGACTCTCATGGTTTAACCAGCAGGGAGTCAATTAATATTACTATATCAGAACCAATCCCCCCAACAGCTTCGATAATAAAACCAGCTAACAATAAAATATTTACAAATGGAGAATTAATTATCTTCAATAAAGAAGCAAGCGATGCAGAAGACATTATAATACCAAATAGTTCCATACTTTGGAATTCAAGCTTAGATGGATTCATTGGAGACGGCTCTTTAACATCTTTAAACACAACGAGCTTATCTTTAGGATTGCATGAAATAACTTTAGAAGTCAGGGATTCTGATAATTTAGCTACTTCAACAGAAGTTAATATAACAATAGAATCTAGAACACCAGAATTGAACTTAATCCTGCCAATATCAGGAACTGTAATTTCAGAAGGTAACTTTGTAAACTTTAGTGGAATTGCAAATGATTTAGAGGATGGCATTTTAGCAAATTCTTCATTAGAATGGAACTCCAGCAAAGATGGATTTTTGGGAATCGGAAGCTTAATGGCATTAAATAATCTTTCTACTGGATTGCACATCTTAACCTTAAAAGCTACAGATAGTGATAATAAAATTACAACTAAAACAGTAACTGTAACAGTATCTGGATTAGGACAAAATATATTAAATGTATTATCAGACGGCTCTTTAGAGCAAGAAATTGCATTTAACCAAGATGAAAATAAAACAATTTTCTTAAAGTTACCAAAAGATGCGGATGTTACAGATATTTCCTTTGCACTAAAAGGATTACAAAAAGGAATTAGCGGTAATGGAACCATATGCCCTTTAGATCCAGGATTAAGCTGGGATTTATTTGAAAACTTTTCAACAGAGCAATTGTTTGCACAATGGGAAAATGGAACTAATTACTTTAATATTGACAGTGATAAGTTTAGCTGGAACCAAACTGTTAATAACGCAGATGATGGTTATGCCTATCGTGCAAGCCTTTTTTTAGGCAGCGATAGTGCAATGGCTAAGAACTTTACTTTAGTAAATGCAACAACATTTAGATTGGAGATCTCTACATTATTAAACGTACCAAACAGAGGAATTACTGCCTTCTTGTCATTTAACAGCTCAAGAGACGGCAGTGGAAAGGGTTTTGGTTATGCATTTAGAATGTACAATAGAGATACAGGAAGTGTAGAAATATTCATGAATGAAGGTGGCATAACAGATAATGTCCTAGTCAGCATAGATGACTTAAACAGGATAAATGATTTACATACTAACTGGACATTTGTAAAGAATCAAGATAATGGATTTGAGGTTTACAAAAATGGCATTATATATAATGCTTACACAATTAATATATCAGATCCAACTTATAGTTCCTTTACTGGAATATCCTTAATGGGCAATGGTATAGGACCAGGACATTATGTGGATTATGTGATGTTTACAGATGGAGTAGATTGTCCTATCCCTTCTTTCCCAACAAATCCAACCTTAGACACTGGAATATTTGACAATGGCTTTGAGTGGTCTGTTAGTGGAGAATTTAATGCAGAAGAGAATATTACTAATGCAACAATAGCAGATGAAATTAACAACTTCTTAGACACTTGTACTGAAGACTTATCCGGACGATGCTTAGTTCCTTTAAGATTCCATTCTGAAACATCTGGAATAATTAAAATATCTGACATAAACATAGATTATACAATATCAGATACAAGACCGCCAAATATATTTAGTTTCGATGTAACACCAAACCCAGCTGAACCAAATGTAAATCTAGAAATAACAGCAAATGTTAGTGATAATATAAATATTACGGGTGTTGCTGCTAGTTTATTAAATGCACAAATAGAATTAACTTTAAATGAAACATCTAACTTATATGAAGGAAGTTTAACTTCCCCCTCTATATCAGGAGATTATATTTTGAATCTAACAGCAATAGATAATTCTAATTTAACTAATATCTCTTCTGTTTTATTAAAAGTTAGAGCTAACAATCCAGAATTGGCTGTATTTTCAAATGAAATAATCACAATTCCAAAAACTCCAGATGAAAATCAGTCAACAATTATCAATGCAACAATACACAACTTTGGCAATACAGATGCAAACAGCTTTACAGTAGAGTTTTTAATAGATAATATTACTAAAGATACAACTCTTCTATCTGTATTAGCTAACAACAACGATTCAGTAGGATTTGCTTGGTTATCTTTAGTGGGAAGTCATACAATAACAATCAAAGCAGATTCTACTGATATAATAAATGAGACTAATGAGACAAACAATAATGCTGATAAATTAATTTCAGTAACAGACATTACTCCTCCATTAATTAATGAGATTATAATACAAGATTTAATATTTGAATCTGCAAGCTTAATAATAAAAGCTAATGTCACTGATAATGTAGATGTAAATATAGTTACAGCCAATATTAATGGAAATGAATTTCAATTATTATTTAACTCTACTTCAAACTTATTTGAAGGTTCTGCTTTAGCACCTTCATCAGATGATTATACTTTAAAAGTAAAAGCAATTGATGTGAATAGTTTAGTTTCAATAAAACAACAACCAGTAACAATATTGTCTGCATTAGCAGATTTGGCTTTGAGTAATAAGGATGTTGAATTTATTCCAGCTTTATTATCAGATGGAATTAATAATATAGTAAGAGTTAAAGTAAAAAACAATGGAAATACCGATGCAGAAAGATTTACAATAGAATTTTTAGTGGATAATATACAAGAGGATAATGCAACATTAGACGTTTTAGCTGGAAGCGCCAATACAACATTCTTCAGCTTTATACCAGAATTCAACTCAAATTTAATCACAATTAGATTAGACCCTTTAAATAATATAACAGAAAGTGACGAAACAAACAACGAATTTAATATTACTGTAGATGTTATAGATTTAACATTGCCTTCAATTAATTCAATAGAAATAAATGAGCCAATTTATGAAACTAAAACACTGGAAATAAAAGTAAATGCAACAGATAATGTTGGAATAAGCAATGTTAATGCTACAATAGGCAGTACTTTATTAGTATTAAGCTTTAATCCAATATCAGGATTGTTTGAAAATTCAACAACAGCGCCATCAGCAGGAATTCATAGCATAAATATAACAGTAGAAGACACTTCTGGATCAAAGAGTATAAGAAGAACTAAAGTAATAGTTAATGACATAGAAGCTGACCTAACATTAGATTCGAGTGATGTTTTATTATTGCCACAAAATATAACAGAGCCAGAATTACTAACAATAAATGTAACTATACATAATAATGGAGGGACTAATGCTGATAATTTTAATGCTAAATTTGAAGTAGATGGATTTATACAAAATAATAATGTATCTGTTGAAAAAGCAAGTACAAATATAACTCAATTTATCTGGAATTCCAGCTTTGGAAACTTTACAATTACAATAACATTAGATCCAAATAACATAATACTGGAGTCTAATGAATCTAATAATATCTTTAGCAGAGAGATATTTGCATTAGACATAACTCCTCCTCCAAAATTAAATGTAACAGCTACTCCTGATAATTGGACAAACAGCAGTATACATATTATCTCATGGGATAATGTTTCTGATAAAAATGGAGTTGATCATTATGAATATCAAATTGATTTTGGAGAATTCACAAGTGTTGGATTAAACACCTCATTCAATACAACTCCTCAACAAGAAGGATTACATACAGTATTTGTAAGAGCAGTAGATATTCCTGGAAATATTGGGGAAGCGGGAAGTGTTGACATTTTCATAGACAAAACACCGCCAAATACCCCTTTCTTAAGAGAATGGTTGTTAGGAGCAGACTGGATTAATAAAAACCAAGCTTTCTACAGATGGACAGATCCAGGAGATGATGGTTCAGGAATAAGATTTTACACAATTTTAGAAGATAATTTAACAGAAATAAATATGACAGCAGTTTCATTTAGAAAGAACTGGACTTCTGGAAATCATACATTAAGAGTAAAAGCGATAGATGCAGTTGGGCAGGAAAGTAACTTTAGCAATCAAGTTAATGTTTTGGTTGATTTACAAGTACCATTATCACCAAATGTAACATCCTCAACTCATCCAATAGAAACTGAATTCTTTAATAACAAAAATATACTTTTAGAATGGACAAAACCAAGCGACTTATCAGGCATTGAAAGATATTACTACTTAATAACTTCAAGAAATGATTCTATACCCGATAGGTTATCATCAGTAACTGGGAATACAACTCTGAATATAACAGAGCAATCAGGAGGACAAGGATTTAATGTAAGTTCTAATGCTACAAACCCCATAATCTCCAATTTATTAGGCGATGGAACTTGGTACTTCCATATTATAAGTGAGGATAGAGCTGGTAATTTAGGAATAAATGTAACACACTTCAGGTTTAATATTGATGCAACAGCTCCAGCATTATTTAACTTTACTCCAGGAAATAATTCAAATATTACTGATAATACCCCTTTAATACTGGTAAATTATGAAGATATATTTTCAGAAATTAATATTAGTTCTGTAAGATTAAAATTAGATGGAATAGAAGTAACACCGGATGTTGTAAATGAAACTGCTGTTTTATTCGAATCAGCTAATTTAAGTATTGGATTACATAATGCTTCTGTTATGGTAGCAGATAAACTGGGGAATTTAGCTTCAGATACTTGGTTCTTTAATATAGTGATAGTAGAAGAACCTCCTGAATTAGGATTAATAGAATGTAATGATGGTGCTGGATTTACAGATTGTAGCAATATACAATATAATGTTACTCTAACAGAAGTAAGAGCTGTATGTACTGATGTAAACAGTAATATTGTAGATGTGGTCTTTGAATTAAATAATATA